>JACKQG010000287.1_pt1 | contig 74269 bp, 53 predicted proteins | sample 8237621 | NCBI WGS metagenome assembly JACKQG01 (sample SAMN15677084, study PRJNA649215) | marine metagenome | biome: marine; feature: Black Sea; material: saline water; isolation source: suspended particulate matter (SPM) from the Black Sea western gyre | collected 2013-06-09/2013-06-10 | depth... | reverse complement strand
ACTCCCCCAGCCCCTCTCTTCAACCCTTCAATTCCACTGAAAACGTCGAAGAACCAGCATTTACTTTCCTGCTGCTGCTCGGCCTTGCCAGCTTGGCCAAGATTCACGGTTCCCTCCCATCCTCCCCCCAACGACGAAAACCCTCCACTCCCGCACCGCGCTTGACGCATGCCACTTGTCAATAACAAGAACTGACCCCTATATGTTGACGTATTTCCCCTCGTGATCGTCCGCATACAACGTCCAGCCCAAGCTTAACTGCCTGACGTTGCCGAGACAGTGGATGCCGTGCGCCTTGGCCTTCGCCTTGGCCAAGGCCGGCAACAGCATCCCCGCCAGCAGGGCGATGATGGCGATCACCACAAGCAACTCGATCAGCGTAAACGCCGCGCTTGGTCTCGGTTTCATTTCCCTTCAGCCTTCAATTCTTCAGACGTCTTGCCACTGCGCTTGGTTGCTCCACCTATTTTTGACCGAAGAACGGGAATAGGTTTTTGAGCTCGGCGGGGGTGGGTTGGCGGCCGTATTCGCACAGTTCGAAGGCCTCGGCGTGTTGGATGCTGCGGCCTTTTTCTTCGCCGTAAAGCTCGATGAGTTTTTCGCGGAAACGATTGGCGGTGGAGCGGGTGCGGCGGCCGAACACTTGGCTGAACTCGCGTTTTTTGGCCGCGCGCTTGGCCGGGTCGGTCGGCACGGGGATGACCGTTTCGAAGTTTCGCGCGGCCCAGAAGCTCTCGATCTGCGACTGGAGCGTCCAGAGCGCCTCGGCTTTCTGCTCGGCGACGGCGTCGATCCCGACGACGATGTCCGGGGCGAACGGATTCGGTTTTTTAAAGTAGTCAGACAGATAGAGGAACACCGGGTTTTTGTTCAGCTGCGGGGTGTCGGGGGCGAAGTTGCTGACGGTGACCATGAAGGCGGCATCCTGCATCAGCACGCCGGTGTAGCGGTGATCCGGGTGGTAGTCGTTGGGGCGGTGGCCCATGACGATGTCGGCTTTCCAGTCGCGGATCAGCCGGGTCAGCGCCTTGCGATTCTCGAGGGTCGGCATGAGTTCGCCGTCGTGGTTGTCCATCACGTGCGACTCGATGCCGAGAATCTTGGCGGCCGCCTTGACCTCGCGCGTGCGCCGCTTGGCCAACTGGCCGCCGGCCATGATCGCATGGCCAATGTCGCCGTTGGTGGTGGAGACGAATTTGACCTTGTGCCCCCGCTTGGCCCACATGGCGGCGACCCCGCCGGCCTTGAGTTCGCAGTCGTCGGGATGCGCGCCGAAGACGATGATACGCAGCTTGCCGTCGTCGGCATTGGCCCCGGCTGCGAACAGGCAGCCGAGAATGGCAGCCGCCAAAAGCGCGGGGCGGTTCCGGGTGATGCTGGTTTTTTTCATGAGCGTGATTGGTGGATGCGTGTGGCTAAAGCGCTACTGCCGACAATGGGGTTTGATTTGTTGTTTGTTTAGTCCCTCTTGGCCAAGCGCTTGGTTTTGGGTGTTTGGTTTGTGAGTCGATTTCATTGGGGTGAATACAGTTTGACCAACAGGACGAGGGGAGCGTTTGCGTTTCGTCTGGCTTGGCTACAAACAAAAAACTCACGGCAAATCGTGCGGTGTCTGGATTCAGCGGCTTGGTTTTTAATTCGTTCCTTCCTCGCCATGGGTTGTGTTGAGTAGGTGGTGTTTCATTATCACCATAAATCCGTTGCGGAAACCGATCTAACTTATTTCCCAACCCTTGCGAACTGCTTCCCTGATGTACTGTTGAGCAGTATCGTTGCCCGCCGCCTTGAGGTTTTTGGAGTCCCATTCAAATCCGCCACCCGCCCGATAGGCGACATTGCCGAGCAACACCGTTTCTGTAAGGGGACCCGTGTAGTCGAAATTACATGTTGCTGCTTTGCCACCTTTGCACGCGGTGATCCATTCCCTGTGAAACCCAGGCGAATCGGGAATCCATCGTTCAGGCTCGATTAAGCTCGTGAACTTTTCCTCCGGGTAGAGTTTGCGGTTTCCGAATCCGCATACCAGAATGCCTTCCGTCCCCACAAAGACATTGTTGGCACCATTTAGCGAGAGGTTCCTGTCCTTCAGAATCTGCGGGCCGCTTTTTGTGTGATGCCAATGCAGCGTGACGTCTCCGCGATCGCCTTTGGCTGGGAATTTGAAACTGGTGATCATCGACGTTGGCGTGGTCTGCGGATGCACCTTGGGCCCGCTTCCCTCAACGCGAGTGGGATAGTCCAGTTCCAGGGCCCAGAAGGGGATATCCAGGGTATGACATCCCCAGTTCCCTGTTTCGCCGGTACCAAAGTCCCACCAGAATCGCCAGTTGTAAGGGCAATAGGCTTTGTTGTAGTCCCGCTCCGGGGCCGGTCCCAACCAGGCGTCCCAGTTGAGATGTGCAGGCACCATCTGTTTGTCCTTGGGTATACTGGGCATTCCTCGACTCCCACCAACCCAACTGTGGACCTCTGTCACTTTGCCGATCACCCCAGCGCGGATCAGTTCGACGACCCGGTGTACATTGCCGATCGTGTGCCGTTGTACACCCAACTGAGTCGCCAGATTGTTCTTGGCAGCCAGTTCGGTCATTTTCCTAACCTGCCACACGTTGTGGGCCATCGGTTTTTCACAATAAAGATGTTTCCCAAGCGACATCGCAATCATAGACGGATTGAAATGCGTATGGTCCGGAGTGCTGACAACGACGGCATCGATATCCTTTTCCATCTTGTCAAACATGACACGATAGTCACTGAACTTTGCCACTTTCGGGAATTGACCGAAACTCCTTGCCGCTCGTTTCTCATCGACGTCACAAAGGGCGACGATATTTTGGCTGGAGACACCTTGTAGATTTGATCCTCCCTGCCCACCGATGCCGATCAGTGCGACATTCAGTTTTTCATTTGGCGAGTCAATCCCTCGAGAGACTGTTTGGCCGGCCAAGCAGATTCCACTGCTTGCGGCCAACATCTTGATCGCACCGCGTCGGTTGATTGCACGTTTCATGATTTCCTGTATTTAGGTTCGTTATTGTGTTTCATTCCCGTTCTAATTTTAAATTCTTCACCCGTCTTGCCGCTGTGTTGGCAGGGGAGTTTTCATCATCGCCGAAAGTGTGCAACTCAAAATATATTCTCTCCACCAGGTGTTCCATCTTTTTCAGGGGAAGCGCTCCAATTATCCGGATCGTTGCTGTCTGAGTTTCCATCGATATTTTTTCTAATGAGCGTTTTACCGATTCCGTCAGCCTGTGTCGGCCATGGATCTTTATCGTCATAAGTGACGGCGTCCACCACATTGCCTTTGGCGTCCTTCAAAACCACTGTTTCACCGTTATTATCCAGCTTCCTGAGGTACTTGCCAAAAGGTTGAAAACCGTAACGTTTCTTGAAAGCCTTGGGGTTTGCAGAAAGCACAATATGTCCGCCAGGCCCAATCACCGCATTATCTGGGAAAGTATAGAGGATGCCCTTGGTAAAGGCCACACCCGTCAAATGGATCATTTTGTTGCTGCAATTCTTTATTTCCAGGAATTCATACTCTTCGGCGTCAAATGTATCCGGCCCAGAATCTTTGCCGTACGCGTGGTATTGAATCTCTGAAATCTTAAGCGAAGTTTTTCCGATGTTCTGTATGTAAAGGATCTCACGCAATGGGCTCCAGTTGCTGCCGTCTTTGACCCGCGCTCTCATTGCAATTCCCGATACAGCGACTGTTTCCTTATCTCCCCCGTCGATGGCATCTCCAGACACATTCCCGCCAATGGCCCTAGGGTCGGTTCCGTTGGTTGTATAGAAGATCGTTCCCTTTTCGTTGTCACTGTTTTCGAGGGTAATCATGGTTCCCGGTGCCGCTCCCCATTTGCGTTGAGCGATGACAGCGCCGTTGAATTTTACGACGGGAGGGGCGAGATCCGGGTACAAGGCTCGATTCCGGAGTTGTTGAGCCACTTTATCCCTTCTTTTGGGGAGCCAACGCCTGAGCAAGTAGTCGGCGTTTCTTTGCCACATCTCCGGGGACTGACTCGTGGTGTTTCCCCAGCGGGCCGCCTCTGCCGGGATGGCGGGCCGCAACTCATCGACCCGCTTTGACATCAGTTCAACTGACTTCCCGGGGGTCATTGAACCGCCGTTGTAGAAATGACGATAAACATGATCCGCAAAACGCATCCTATACTCCTCATTCTTCGAGAGCCGCTCGTGAAGTGTTTGCCCGTTAAACCACTGTAGCTCCCTGAATTTTTTGTCGTTTGCAGGAGCGGTCCTGTCTTCCCATCCCACATCCATGGAGTGCTCAGCGTCGTGACGGAAGAATTTGAAACCGTCGGGGTTGTCGTGGTCTATCATGCAGAAAAAATTGTTGGTTGAACGCCCACCCCAGGCCGCCGCTTCATCGTTACTGCCGGTGTAAAAAATACCCAGCATGTAGTCGATCAGGTTATCTGCATCAACCAATGTTTTCCCGTTGGGATCCCGGGAACCATCCGGTTGAAGGCCGAGCAGGGCGAAGTAGTCGCTGTTGTTGCCCGACCAATCCAGCGTCCTTTCAAACAGCTCACGATACAGATCCAAGGTTCCATCAGTCACTTCAGTGGGCTTCATCCATCCCATGGCCTTGATCACATCAAAGTCCTCCGCTTTGCCGCCAAGATAGGAGGCGCCGAACCGCCCTTCTGCGCGTTCCTGTGTCATGAAGATTCCCCAATACATCCCGTTCATGTAAATGTGGTAATACCGGCTCTTGGTATAGTGATGCCCGCTTTTACCCTGTAAATCGCGGCAAAAAATATCCCGCAAGAAAGTGTTCTTTCTGCTGTTCTCAAACGCCCATGAGTGGTTCTGCGAGGTGCGTAAATCGATTTTGTCAAATTCATCCACCCCCTCGTCGCCAAACAACGGGTATTTCAATTTGCGATCCCCGTACTCACTCCGAAAGAATAGTCGATACGAATGTTTCGGGTTCCTTGAGGTCGAACTATACCCGCCCCGAATGCGGATGCCGGCGTTCACTTGGAAGCCTTCTGTTCCGTCCGGGTTGATCAGTTCGAGGGAACCCGGAATCTCGGTCTTTTTTCCCTGTTCACGCGGGTTGGCATACAGTCCGTCTGACGGGTCGAACCAGTCGTCGAGGGATGCGACCAGTGACATGCTGGGGATCGCCTTTAATGCGTTGGAGATTTTGTCTTTCCACCGGGCATCGTTGATCACGCTTTGGTTCATTCCATAGATCATCACCTGCCGGTTTACCTTGTCGCCAACCGGCCAACCACCGCCGGGGCTTGCTGCACCTTGACGCTTGACACTTTTAATAAAAATATAGGTCTGGGTATCCACATTGGTCTCGTCCAATCCGGCTTTTTTGGCATAGGCGCGAACGATCACACACGGGGTCTTGGGGCGTTTTGTAACGTTGTCAGGATCGATTGCCACCGTGAGCGGGCTCGTGCCGATAACTGTATTTTCCGAACGTCGCGGATCGCTTCCGTCAAGGGTACAAATGATTGTTGCCCCGGGTGTTTCAGTGGTGATCACTTCCTCAAATGGCACGTCAAAAAACCCACGACCATGCTTGAACTTGGTGTCTTGAACCTTGGCGGCAGAGACCGTGATGCTCAATGCCAAGGCGAAGTGTACTGTGAGTGGAAGAGGTTTCATGCTTCAGGAACTTTTTCTTGCAGATCATCGAATGCGGGATGTTCGGACACGCGGAGCGGCCTGGCTTCGCGGTGGGATTGTTCTCCAAGTTCAGAGAGGATGAAACTCATCCGCACATCCTCGTGCGTTACAGGCACCGGCGCATCTTCACGCAAACAGTCGCTGAAGGCAGTCAATTCCTCCCGATACGCCTCCCGGTAGCGGGTCGGGAACGACTGTTCAATCGTCGGCCGCAACACACCCTCATCGCTTGAGAGGACTGTCGAGACCGGCGACCGGTTCTCCGCCTGCAGCATTCCCTTGCTGCCAAAAGCCTCGATTCGCTGGTCGTACCCGTAGGACGCAAACCGGTTTACGTCGATGCTGGCAATCAGCCCATCGTCGTACCTGAGCGCGACAAGAACATTGTCCAGGTCGCCCAGTGCGCCGATTCCCTCCACAAAGCTGCTGCCGACCGAGTAGATCTCCACCGGATCCTTGCCGGTGATGAAGCGCAGCATGTCGAAGTCGTGAACGATGCAGTCGTGAAAAATGCCATGCGATGTGCGGATGTAATCCATGGTCGGCAGCGGCGAGTCGCGGGAGGTGACGCGCAGCATCTGCAGCACCCCGACCTGTCCCTCCTTCACGCCTCGGGCGAGGCTGGAGAAGGACGGGTCGAACCGGCGGTTGAAGCCGACGAACAGCGGCAACCCGCTGCGCTTGGCCAAGCCGAAGCAGGTATCGATTTCCTTGAGGCTGCTGCCAAGCGGTTTCTCGGTGAAGACCGGCTTGCCGGCCTCGAGCGCGGCTTGGATTTGCCCATAATGCGCATGCGTCGGTGACGCAACAATCACCGCATCAACGTCCGCTTGGCCAAGCGGCCCTTCGGCAGAGGTCGAGTAGTCGCACTCCAGATCCTTGGCCAAGCGCTTGGCCAGGGATTCGTCCACGTCCACAACACATCGCAGGTTGATCCCCGGTATCGACTGGATGCTCTGGATGTGAAACTTCCCAGCCCGTCCAAGGCCAAGCAAAGCCATGTTCAATTTTTCAAGTGAAGCCATAAAGAAAGTTAACTTTGTTTTTTGGCCAAGAATTCCTTGCGCGTGTTTTGTCGCCAAATGTTGACAAAATGCAACTCAATAGTAGTCAGTTGTGCTTCCCCCATGGGCACCCCTGGCGCGTTTCGGGAATCGCCCGCCGTTGTCGCCGCTGTACATGATTTGCGACAGGTGCTGCTGCTTGATGTTGTTGATGCAGACCGCTCGTTTGCCGGTGTATTGCGCCTTTGCGAGAGCCGGCAGCAGCAGCGCCGCCAGGATGGCGATGATGGCAATCACCACCAGCAGTTCGATCAGCGTAAATCCCGCGTTTGGCCTCAATTTCAATTCTTCCCTTCAGCGTTCAATTCCGCGCGCGTCTTTCCACCGTGTTTTCGAAGGAGGTCGGCAGTTTCCTTGTGTCCAGCCCTTGAGGCGTAGTCGAGGGCCGTTTTTCCACTGAGTGCCGGGTGGTTTGCGTCCGCGCCGCTGGTCAGGAGCAGTTTCACGATCTCCTTATGGCCGGAGCCGGATGCGGCGTGCAACGGCACCCATCCGCCTTCATCTTTCGCGTTGAGATCCGTGCCGCTGGCTAAGTGCTGCTGGATGGCCTCTCCGTCGCCCTTTCTGGCAGCGTCCCAGATCGAAATCTTAGGCGGGTTCGGCTTGGATGCCGTGTTTTTTAGTGGCGGACCGGGCGGTGTCGCTGCGGCGGGGGAGTTAGCGGGTTTCGGCTTGGGTTCCGGGCGGGTGCTGTTTTCGGGAACAGGCTTGGCCGCGTTCTCCTCCGGGGCGGGTTGCGGTTTGCTGCAGCCCACCATCAAAAGGGCGGCAAGGGCGACTGCCTGTTGGATTGTCATTTCTGGATGGAGGGTGATCTTGGCCTTTCGGTTTTGTCAATGGCAATCGCAGCCCCGGTTTGCGGCTTCACCTTGGTGCACGCGGTTTAGCTAGCTTTCCGTCTTGCGACGACAAAGGCGTTGAACATGAAGTGTCGCCATGGGCCAAGGTTGAGCGCGAAATCGACCAGCTTAGCCACGTGGCGATCGGTGCAGTCCACGCGCAATACGTCGCAGCCGTTTTGCTCGAGGAAGAATTGTATCTCAATGCCGTTGGTGGCGACGATCGCGTCGTCGTCCGGCTGGAATGGCTTGCGTTGGATCGGCTCCATCCGGTCGAAGCGCGCTGAGCCGGGATCGTTGGCCATTTGCCGGCGCTTGGCCCGGAGCCGATGCCAGTTGCGCCACTTGTTGCCAAGGCCGCGCATTCTGGGATGGTAGTCGCGCAGACCAAGCGCGCGAAAAAAATTCGGGCTCGAGACGACGACTTTGCCACCCGGCTTTACGACGCGCACCAGTTCCGCAAGGAATGCTTCCGGTTCCTCGACGTGCTCGAGCACGTTCAGTGCGCCGGCGCTGTCGAAGGTGGCGTCGCCATACGGCAGCGAGCGCCCGTCGTAAAGCTGGCATCGGTCGCTCACGCGCCTGGCTTTTTCGATGTTCGGCCCGGACACCTCGACGCCGTGCGCCTCATGTCCGGCGTCCATCAAGCGCTGCACGACCTGGCCCACGCCGCAGCCAACATCGAGCGCCTTGCCGCCCGGCTCATCCGGGCAGAGCGTGTCGGCGTACTTGGCGTAAAACCCGGCATCCCACCCCTCAAGAAACTCAGCGTACTCCTCATTCTCGCGGTAGTAGTCTTGCTGATCAGGCATTATGTCGATGGTTTTTTTCGCTCGTCCACGATGACAAAACCAAGCAGCCCGAAGCCGCCGAGCAGCGAGGCCAAGCTCACGTAAAGCCAAGTCAATGGCGGCTGAAAACGAAACACCACCTCGTGGCTGCCGGGCGAAAGCCGCACACCGCGCATCACGTAATTGCAGCGAAGCAACTCCGCCGGTTGGCCATCGACCGTGGCGCGCCAATGCGCCGACCAATGGTCGTTTAGCAGCAGCACCGACTCGGCGGTGGCTTGGGCGGCGAGCCGGATTTCCTTTGGCGAATAGTCGGTGATGCTCACGCTGCCCGCCGCTTGGCCAAGCGAGGCGGCGGACGGCTCGATTGGCGAGTTGACGATGACCGAAGCGTGCGGGTCAAACTCCCGCTTGGCCAAGGTCTCGAGCGCGGCCGTGTCACTCGGCTGCACCTGCCAATTACTGTACAGCTTGGCTCGAGGCAGCGCGCCGTCGAACCGTATCAGGCTATACGGGGCGGCCGGGTGAAATTGCGTCGTGAAATCCTCCGTGCCTGGCGCGTTCGGGTTTTTTGTGCCGGGCCGGAGTCCGACGGCAAAGTTCGTGACCACCGAGAAGCGAGCATGGCCGGGATCGAACTGCTGATTGAAAAACACGACGTCGTTTGTGCCGCCGAGCAGCCAGCGTGTATTGGTGAGTTGCCAACGTCGCCCGGCGAGATAATGCGTATTCGTGTCGCCAGTAATCGTGAAACGCCGTTCGAACGATTCATGGTCGGCGGCCATGCGCGGCATCTGCACAAGGTCGAGCGACTGGATGTTGTTGTACAGAAACTGATGCTGTAGCCACTCGATGCGATAAAGTTGGTTGAGCAGTCCAGAGGGCAGGGGAGAGATCGTAACGCGCCCCTCGTGCGGCGACTTGGCCAGGGCGCTGATGATCGGGTTGTTACCTTCGTACTTGTACTTGTAATTGTCGTACTGCACCCACGGCGAGTTGGCGCGGGTGAGGTCGATGACGACCAGCAGGCCAAGCGCCACCGCCCATTTGGCCGCCGCGCCGCCGCGCATCACTTTTGCGATGAGAAACACGCCCGCTCCGAGCAGCAGCGCGGACAGGATGACTTCCATCGCGCTGAAGCCGGCCATCACCTGCGCGGTGGCGCGTTCGAAGCCAAGCGACTCGATGTGTTGGCCGAGCGATTTTTTTGACGCCCCAAAAATCAGCGCGCCGAGCAGCATCAACCCGGCAACGATGCCCGAGCCGCGCATCCACAGCTGCGTAACATGGGACGAGATGGAACGCGTCCCTCCCGCCTCGCGCTTGGCCAAGCGCAGCATCCCCTCAACGCCGTAGCCGCAAAGAACGACCAGCCCGAAGTGCATGGGGTGCAGGAACTTAATCGGGTTGCGCATCGTGTTGAAAAACGGCAGTTGATGGATGAGTTGGTAAAACAGCGCATGCCGGCCGTAGGCCAAAAGCAGCGACACCAACGCCAGTGTGGCCCAAAACAGAATCATCCGCTGCTCGGTCGGCGAGTAAAGGGTTGCCCGTTTTTGCAGCGTAAAAAACAGTGCCCAAGCAGCGAGCAACACGACGACAATCCCGGCGTATTCGCCCGAGCCGGAGTGGCGTTGCTGAAGCTGGTGTCTGTTTTGTCTCAGGCTAAGCAGCCGGGCCGCCTCCGGGACGGGGATGTTCATCGCCATGGCCAATTCACCGGGGACGGGGTTTTTCTGCCCAAGCGTGGCGATAACCTCATCGATCTCGGCGATACGGTCGAGCACCGGATCCTGTCCCATCGAGCCCCAATAATTACCGCCGTCAAGCGAGCGAAATTTGTTTCGGTCGTGCGGTCGCGGTGTGTCGAGTCGGTAGCCGTAAAGGCCGGGAATCACGATGCGCAGCGTCTCCATTTTCGGCAGGCTCCACTGCGTGAGGAATGTCCATTGCCGCTCCTTCGCCGCGGCACGTTGCGCGGGGGGTTGCAGGACGTCAGGTTCGCCACTGCTTGCGCCTTGGAGTTGGGTGCCGACGAGGGTGGACAGCGTTTGCGAGGCGGCCAAGCCGGCAACAATTGCCACCACCGCGATCCCGGCGAACCCTCGCCCCGCCGCTCGCCCAAGCGGTATCGACTTGATAACGAACCCGAACAGCACGAACGCCGCAATGTAAAGGCTGAACAGCGCGCCGATGTCGTAACCTTCCATCAGGCCAAGCCCGATGCAGATGCCGGCCAGCGCGAGGTTCGCCCACGGCCGCGACTTGAGCGCGCGCAGGACGAACGCCGCGGCGAGAAACGTGGTGGCAAACGTGAGCGCCCGAGACGGCAGCCCCCAGCAGGCATACGAGACGACCTCCATGTTGAACGCGGCCGCAACGGCGCCAACCGTGCAGGCGAGATTTCGGAAGCCGAGAGTGCGAAAGAAAAACCAGGCGGACAGCCCAAGGATAACCAGGCAGATCGGCGTGCACCATTTGAGGTACAGCACTGATTTTTGCAGCAACAGGCCAAGCGCCATGTAAATGCCGGGCGAGGCGCTGGGCTGCTCGTAGCCGAGCCAATTCAGGTCGTGCCAGTAGCCGGAAAACGTGCCGGGCATCTCGATCGCGTCGGTGCTGATCGAGCCAAGCGGGCCGTCGTTCGAGAACAGAATCAGCGCCGGATCGAGGCTGTCCCAAAATAAAAACAACGTGACGATGAGCAGCGCTAATGCTGTGCCGCCGAATGGTTTAAGCCAGCCGGTCGAACGGTCGGTTGAGAGAAACGGGTAATTCATTTCGGTGCTACTGCCACTGCTCCCTGTTGAGCGACGAGCCGAAAAAGAGGTCGCGTAAAGAAACGGTGACGCCCCCGAGTTGCCAATGCAACCACGGCACCTTGGGCCGGGCCGACTCGTAAATGCGCCGGACGTGATCCGGCTTTTCCCCGGCCATCTGCTGCATCTTGACACGGGAGCGCGCGGCGAACAGGCAGCGCAATTTTTGCCGCCGCAGCCATCGTGTCAAACACGGCTGCTCCATCAAGTCGAACGCATGCTGGATCGCCTCCCACTCGTCGAGCACCCAGCTTTGGATGTTTTCCTCGTTGCGCTTGGTCATGCTGAACGGGTGCCGGCGAACCTGCAGCAGCACCTCCGGCACGGCGACGCGCTGTTCGCACGCCTTGGTCAAGTCGGAATAAAAAACGCAATCAGCCGCGTGCGGCATGTCGGTGCGAAACGCCACGGGGCACGCTTGGCCAAGCGACTTGAGCACGATCCCGCCGAGCATGAGCGAGTCGCATTCACTGTGCTGCGCGAGCAGTGCGTTGGCGGAGACGGCGCGGGGTTGCGATCGTTTCGGCTTCGGACTCTCGAGGCGTTTGCCGTCCTTGTCGATGAACTCCGGAAGACAGTAGCTGAACGACGGCGCAGGCGCGTCGGCGAGCGCGTCGATCATGCGCTCCATGAAGCCTGGCAGCAGCACGTCATCGGCGCAGAGGTAGTGCAGGAAATCGCACTCCTCCGCGTAGCCGAGTGCCTTGTTGAAATTGCAAAACAGTCCCTCGTTTTTTTCACCTCGGATCAACTCGCAAGTGAGCGCCTCGTACGTCTCGACGAGTTGTGCGGTGTCATCGGTCGAGGCGTCGTCGAGGACGATTACGCGGTCGGGGCGAAGTGTCTGCGCGGCGACCGAGTCGAGCGTGGCGCGGATGAAGCGCTCCCCGTTGTACACCGGGATGACCGAGATGATGCGCGCTCGATCGCTCATGATTGTGTCGCGAGTTCGCTGATCATCGCCTCCCAACTGGGTGGCGTGTAACCGGTGGCTTGGTTGAAGCGATCGGCGTTTAGGCTGCGGTCGCAGACGAATGTGTAGTCCGGCTCGATGACCCCTTCCCATCCCAATTTTTCCTGACAAAGTTGCAGCAGATCGAACTTGGAAATTGGCTTGCTGGCGACGTGCCACACACCGGAAAGATCACTGTGCTGGGTCAGAATTCGCTCGACGACCCGGGCCATTTCGACGGTGGTGAAACCGCTGTAAATAGCTTGGGTAAAGCCACTTACTGTTTTTTCTCGTTGGCTCAAAAACCAATCCAACAAAGCGAGGTGGGTGCCGAGTTCGTGGCCGATGACCGAGGTGCGTAGGGTGACGTGTTTGGCGTCGTCGACTTCGCCCTGAAGCTTCGATTGCCCGTAACGGTCGGTGGCGTCGGGCGTGTCGGCTTCGGTGTAATTGCCCTTGGTGCCGGCGAAGACGCAGTCGGTGCTGAAGTGGATCAGGCGCGCGCCGACCTCGCCGCAACGCTTGGCCAAGCGGTGCGGAAATTCAGCGTTGACGCGGCGGGTAAGTGCCTCGTTTCTGGCTTGGTCGCGTTGCTTGATCAGGCCGACGCAGTTGATGACCGCCTCCGGCTTCGCTTGGCCAAGCGCTCGGCCAAGCGCGGTGTCGTCGGTGATGTCATCGACTTGGATCGACTGGGCTGCGTCGAACAGATTGTGCGCGGCGAAGTCGGTGACCGGCCGGCGCAGTGTCACCCAGGTTTCGTGTCGTGCTTGGAGTCCGCGCCAAAGTTGGTGGCCCAACATGCCGCTGCCGCCGAGGATGAGCAGCCTCAAGGCTGGGCCTCCTTTTTGTGTCGTGCCGGGACGCCGCGAACATCCTTCACGGCGACGAGGTTGAATGCGTGTCTTGGATTACGGTTGATGCGGAGCAGCAGCGTGAGTAACTCGTCGAGCAGCAGGCAGCCGGGGAAGTTACACCTTGGCCCGGCCATGTAGCCGCGCAGATGGCGCGTACCGGTGGTGCCGTGGACGGTGTAGCCGCGCCCCTCGAACTCGTGGATGAACCAGCCGGAGCGGTGCCGCTGAAACGCGTTGCCGAACTCCGGCCCCTGCGGCACGAAGCCGTTCGGAGTCTCGATCAAAATATATTTGGCTGAAAACTGTTCGACGCGGTCGAGCAACTCGACTCCCTTGGCCTTCGGCAGGTGCTCGATGAGGCCGAACAGGGTGACGAGGTCGAACTGTTCGTCGAGGTCGTCAGTCAGGATGTCAGCGTGAATGTAGCGGTCGTGGACGCCGCGCGCTCGGGCCAGGTTAACGGCGTCGGCGTGGGCGTCGAGGCCGGTGGTCTGCACGCCGGGACGGAATGGGCTAAGGGGGGAGCGGGTGCCACAGCCGATGTCGAGCGCAGTCTTAACCTCTCCAGTGGCAATGAGTTGCGCGGTGTAATCTGCGGCGGAACGAGGGCGCAGCAGTTGTCGGAGCGGGTTCGGCATGCGTGGGCCAAGCGGGTCAAATGTACAGCTCGACCTCGCCCATTTTGTCGAGCAGCGGCTCGATGTCGGCGGCGGACTCAAGTTGCTGCGTGTTGGCGGAGGTGTACTCGGTGCCGAGCGGTTGTTCGCTGCGGTGTTCCGGCACGTGGTATTCTGGGTGGATGGCGTAGAACAGTTCCTCCTCGGTGACGCGCTGCATCTCGTATTCATTGACGAGCGTCTCGTGCAGTTTTTCGCCGGGGCGGATGCCGGTGACGTCGATCGGATGACCGGCCCCTTTTGGACTGAACTTCTGGCAGACGGCCTCGGCGAGTTTCCCGATGGTGCAGGCTGGGGCCTTGCGGACGAAGATCTCGCCGCCGGTCGCATGCTGCATCGCGTGCAGCACGAGGCCGACCGACTGGTCGAGTGTCATGAGGAAACGCGTCATCTCCGGCACCGTGATGGTGATCGGCTTGTCGTTTTCAATCTGCCGCTTGAACAGCGGGATGACCGAGCCGCGGCTGCCCATCACGTTGCCGTAACGCACGCAGCAGAACTGGGTGTCGCCGCCGTCCTGGTTTTGGCTGCAGACGAGTTTCTCCATCATCGCCTTGCTGGTGCCCATGGCGTTGAGCGGCTTGACGGCCTTGTCGGTGCTGAGGGCGACGAACGTTTTCACGCCGGCGGCCTTGGCGGCACGGCAGGCATTGTGCGAGCCGGTGACGTTGGTCTTGTAGGCTTCGTACGGAAATTTTTCGCACGACGGCACGTGCTTGAGCGCGGCGGCGTGGAAGACGAGATCGACACCGTCCATGGCCTCGCCGAGGCGTGCTTCGTCGCGCACGTCACCGACGAGGTATTGAAACTGGGGATACGCCTGCTGCATCTCCCACTGCTTCTTTTCGTCGCGGCTGAAGATGCGAATCCCGGCGGGGGATTGCTTGAGCAGGTGTGCGGCGACGCGGTTCCCGAAGGAGCCGGTGCCGCCGGTGATCAGGATGGTGGAGCCGGATACATTCATGCCAAGGCCGCGCCGAGTCTAGGCGCGGCCCCTGCCGTTGGCAATGGACAAGGCTTGCGCCGCCGGGCGGCCGGGACTAGCCTCGGACTCATGAAAGCCATGGCCGCCGGGTTCATCGTGAGTTTCGGGATGTTGACGGGTTCAGCGGAGTCGGTTTCGGAGCCCCAGGCCGATGCCGTGCCGCTGGCCAAGCGCGAGTCGGTGCAGCTCGAGTTCGAGACCGAAAGCGGCCTGGCCTATCAGGTTTTCAGCAAGACCGGCGAAGGCGACTGGCAGCCACTTGGCCAAGTGATCGAGGGCAATGGCCGCGAGGCGACGGTGTCGTACCCCGGCAAGTCCGACGGCGTGGCGTTCCGCGTGGAGACCTACGAGGTGGCCGGGCCGCCGTCGCTGCCGGAGGGCATCGACTACAAGCTGACCGGCATTTACCGGCTGCGCGGCACGTACCGGGTTTGTGTGGCCAAGGTGGATCACACTGCCGAGCCGGCACGCACCGCCCACTTCACGCTGGTTGAGGGGGACGACGGCGGGTCGCTGCGGTTGGTCTCGGTCGATGCCGCCGCAGGGCGGGTGCGGATCGAGGCGGGCGGCGTGCCGCTGTCGTTAAGCCTGACCGGCGACACGTTCCGGACCGCGACGGCCAAGCCGCAGTCGCCACCACAGCCGGTCGCAGGCAAGCCGACGGTCATCACCGCTCCGCCGAAGGGCAAGGTGTTCATGGGTAGCCGCGAACCGTACTACAAGGCGGCGCAGAAACAGAAACAGCACACGAACCGGTATTCGCTGCTGGAGAAATCGACGGTGAAGGCCATCAACCGCAGCATTCGCACCCGGCCGCAGACGATCTTCACCCGGCAGGTGTCGGTTCCGGGTTATCGGGTTCCCACCTACTACCGGCCCAGTTCACAATACACGAAGTTTCGCATCCGCCGCCGATAAAACAGGCCGCAGTCACCGGCCGAGGGCGTCGAGCAGTTTTTGGTGGATGTTGCCGAAGCCGCCGTTGCTGAGGACGCAGAGGATGTCGCCTTCCGCCGCCTCGTTGGCGACATGATCCACGATCGCGTCGGCGGTGGGGAGGGTGACGGCATCGGCCCCGGTGGCGCGGATATCCTCCATCAGCCGCGCCGGGTCGAGGCGCTCTTCGGCGGGGATTTGTCCGGCTTTCGCGACCTCGGCCACGACGACGCGCTTGGCCAAGCGCAGGGCGTCGGCGAGCTCGGCCTGGAAATGGTTGCGCCGCGTGGTGTTGCTGCGCGGCTCAAAAATCGCCCAGACGCGCCGGCCGGGATACCGCTGGCCAAGCGCCTTGAGCGTCTCGCGGATGGCGGTCGGGTGGTGGGCAAAGTCGTCGATAACCGTGACGCCGTTCTGTTTGCCGCGAATTTCCATCCGGCGCCGGATGCCCTCGAAGGTGTCGAAGCCGGACTGAATCTGCCCGTCGCTGAGCCCGGCGTAGCGCGCGAGCAACAGTGCGGCCAGGGCGTTGCGGACATTGAGTTCGCCGATCATTGGGAGGCGGAAGGCCGTGCCGCCGAGCCGGAACCCGGAGCCGCTTTCGCTGTGGGTCAGGTCGCCGGCCAAGTTGTCGCAATCGCCGCCCAGGCCGAAGCGGCGCACGGGGCAGTGGTCGATGCCGAGCAGTGGCTCGAGGTGGGCGTCGTCGCCGTTGGCCAAGAGCAGGCCGTTGCGCGGGACGATGTTGATGAGCCGCCGGAACGCAGTCTGGATGTCGGCGAGGCTGCCGAAGATGTCAGCGTGGTCAAACTCGAGGTTGTTGATGACAACCGCCTCGGGGAGGTAATGGACAAACTTGCTGCGCTTGTCAAAAAAGGCCGTGTCGTATTCGTCGCCCTCGATCACGAACCAGTCGCTCTCGGTGAAGCGCGCGCCTTGGCCAAGGTTGTTCGGGATGCCGCCGATGAGGAAACTTGGATTGAGGTCGTTGTGCTCCAGCAGCCACGCCAGCAGCGACGCGGTGGTTGTCTTGCCGTGTGTGCCGGTGACGACGAGCGATCGTTTGCCGTGCAGGAACCGGTGCTTGAGCAGCTCCGGCAGCGAGCAGTAATTGAGCTTCTGCTCAAGCACGCACTCCGCCTCCGGGTTGCCGCGTGAGATGGCGTTGCCGATGACGACCAGATCCGGCCGGTGCGCGAGGTTGGCCTCGTCGAGCGGCCGGACCTCGATGCCGCGCTCCGCGAGAAAGGTGGACATCGGCGGGTAGATACCTTCATCCGAGCCGGTGACCGCCGCACCGCGTTCCTTCAACGCCGCCGCGACGGAGGCCATGGCGGTGCCACAGATGCCGACGAAATGGATGGAGCGTGCGTTGTTGATCGATGAGGTTTGGTTCACTTCCCGTGTGGGGAGTTTTAAGTTTTTAGATTCAAGTTTCAAGTCGATGAACGATTTAAAACAAATTAATCTGGATATCAATCAACGAGCGCAGCAGAAAAAACATCCCGGAGCTTTCAACCTCATCCGGCCTGCGGCCACCTTCTCCCTGAGGGAGAAGGAATTCAAGACGGTCCGCGAGAATGAATGGGCCGTTGTTACGCCGTCCCTTCGAAAAAATCCGGCACGGCCGCCTTGGCCAAGGCCTCGGCGCGGGCGAGGATTTCCTTCGGCGAATCGCTGTCCAGCGCGAAGGCCGCCAGCTCCCGTGCCTGCGCCATCTCGATGCTGCGGATGAGCATCTTCACGCGCGGCACCATCGACGGCGTCACGCTCAACTCGGCCACGCCCAGCCCCAGCAGCAGCGGCACGGCGGCCAGATCGCCAGCCATCTCGCCGCAGACCCCGGTCCAGATGCCGTGTGCCTGGCCGGCGTCCACCGTGGCCTGAATCAGGCGCAGGATGCCGGGGTGCGTCGGCTCGTAAAGATGAGCGATCTTCTCGTTCAACCGATCCACGGCCAACGCGTACTGAATGAGGTCGTTGGTGCCGATGCTGAAAAACTGCACGCGCCGCGCAAGGCTGTCGGCGATCATCGCCGCAGACGGCGTCTCGATCATCACCCCGATCTCGATCGTGTCGGCGAAGGCCGTGCCGGCGGCGCGGAGTTGGTCGCGGCATTCGTCGAGCAGCACGTTGGCGGCCTCGAGTTCCTCCACGCCGGAGACCATCGGGTACATGATTTTCAGGTCGCCAAAGGCGCTGGCCCGCAGGATGGCGCGGAGCTGCGTGCGGAACAAATCCTTCTCCTCGAGGCAGAGCCGGATGGCGCGCCAGCCGAGGAACGGGTTCATCTCCTCGGCCACGTTGACGTGCGAGAGCAGCTTGTCGCCGCCGAGATCGAGCGTGCGGATGATCACCGGGGCCGGCGCGAGCGACTCGGTCACTCGCCGGTAGGCGGCGAACTGTTCCTCCTCGTCCGGCAGGTCGCTGCGGTTGATGAACAGGAACTCGGTGCGAAACAGCCCGACGCCGGTCGCGCCGCTTTGCAGGACACTCTCGACATCGGCCGCCCGCTCAATGTTGGCGGAGAGGATGATCCGGTGGCCGTCCTTCGTTTCCGCCGCGTCGTCGTGGATGATCTCGAGGCTCTCCTCGATTGAGGCCTGCCGCTCGACGAGTTGGCCGTACTCGAAGAGCGTCTGCTCCGCCGGGTCGATGACGACAAAGCCGTTGAAGCCGTCGATCAGCACGGACAGGCCGCTTTGCAACTCGCCGATCGCCCCGCCCAGTCCGAGCACCGCCGGGATGCGCAGTGACCGCGCGAGGATGGCGGTGTGCGACGTGCGGCTGCCGACCTCGGTAATGAACCCGAGCACCTTCGCCGGATCCATCGTTGCCGTGTCGGAGGGCGTTAGGTCGTGAGCCACGACGATGCACGGCTCGGTCAGGTTAACGAGGCCGGCGCAGGTCGGCCGGCCCATGAGGTTGGCCAGCACTCGCTGTGTCACGTCGCGGATGTCGGCGGCACGCTCGCTCAGGTAGGCGTCCTCCACCTTGGCCAGGGCGTCGGCGTACTTTTCCGAGGCCGAATGAAATGCAAACTCGGCCGAGACTAGGTCCTCCCGGATGAAGCGCGACACCTCCTCGAGCAGCATCGGGTCCTCCAGCACGAGCAGGTGGGAGTCGAAAATCAGCGCCTCCTTGGCGCCCATCGCATCGCGCAGCCGCGACTGCATCGCGACGATTTGCTGGCGCGTTTCCGCCAGCGCGGCCTCGAGCCGGTCCTCTTCCGCGCTCAGGTCGGACTTGAAGATGACCGACTTGGCCGGGTCAATGCGCGTGCGGTTCAGCACCACGACACGGCCGCGGCTCACCCCTTGCGACACGGGAATGCCACGCAGCATCTTCTCGCCGGTTTTGCGCCGTTCCAGCACGCGCGGGAGGTTAATCGAGGCTCCGAATCCGGGAAAGGCAATTAGCGTTTACCCACTGCCGACCCCGCGCTTGGCGGGTCCCGTGGCTTGATTGCGGCTGGTTTTCGGGGGAAAACTGCGGCAACGGCCCGAGCCGACCCGCCATGCCCGACTCCGCAGACATCCCAGTCGACAGCCTCAAAGAGGGCGCCCTCGGCTTGGCCAAGCGCCTGGCCCGGGCCGGGTTTCAGGCCTATTGGGTTGGCGGCTGCGTGCGTGACGCCCGGCTTGGCCAAGCGCCGCACGACTACGACATCGCCACCGACGCCCGGCCGGACGAGATCGAGGGGCTGTTCCGCAAGACCATCCCGGTCGGCAAACAGTTCGGCGTGATCATGGTGCTCGAGGCCGGGCACGAATACCAGGTGGCCACCTTCCGCGCCGAGGCCGGGTACACCGACGGGCGGCGACCCGGCAGCGTGCGCTTCACCGACGCGCGAGAGGATGCCCTGCGGCGCGACTTCACCATTAACGGACTGTTTTACGACCCGCTCGCTGACGCGTTGCACGACTGGGTCGGCGGCCAAGCCGACCTCGAGGCCAAGCGCATCCGCACCATCGGCGATCCGGCGAAGCGCTTCGGCGAGGACCGGCTGCGCCTGCTGCGTGCCGTGCGGTTCGCTGCGCAACTTGACTTTGCGATCGAGCCGGAGACCTTCGCCGCCGTGCAGCATCACGCCGCCGCCATCCGCGACGTGAGCGCCGAGCGCATCCGCGACGAGTTGCTGAAACTGTTTCGCGCGCCGCACGCCGCGCGAGGTCTCGACCTGCTGCGCGCGAGCCGGCTGCTGCCTGAGGTGCTGCCGGAACTGGCCGCCACCATCGGCTGCGAACAGCCACCGGGGTACCACCCCGAGGGCGACGTGTTCACCCACATTCGCCTCATGCTCGGCCATCTGCCGGCCGACGCCGGCTCGACGCTCATCTGGGCCGTGCTGATGCACGACATCGCCAAGCCGGTGACGCAGACTCGCGACGAGGGGCGCATTCGTTTTTTGGGCCATGAGACCACCGGCGCGGAGATGACGATTGAGATCATGAACCGCCTGCGCTTCCCCAAGGCCGAGAGCGCCGCGGTGAAAACCTGCGTGCGCCACCATATGCAGTTGAAAGACGCGCAAAAAATGCGCCCCGCCACGTTGCGGAAACTATTCCTCCGCCCGACCTTCCCGGTCGAACTGGCGTTACACTGGCTCGACAGCCTCGCCTCCACCGGCAGGCTGGAGAACTTCCAGTTTTTGCAGGCCAAGTTCGCCGAGTTCCAAGACCAGCCGGAACTGCAAAAACCGCTCCTCGACGGCGCTGACTTGATCGCGCTTGGCCAAGCGCCGGGGCCGGGGCTGGGGGAGTTGCTCAGCGACATCCGGCACCGCCAACTCGCCGGCGAACTCACCACCCGCGACCAAGCCCTCGCCTACGCCTGCGACGTATTGGGTTAGGCCGGCAGCGGCTTTTTCCAGATGGGCACCTTCTGCTTCATCTCGTCGATGAGGAATTGGCAGGCGTCGAACGCCTCCGCGCGGTGCGGTGCGGTCACTTCCACCCAAAGCGACGGCTCGTTCACCGGCACGACACCGAGCCGATGAACCAAGCGCACCGACTCCACCGGCCACCGCTTTTCGACAGCATCGAAAATCAGCCCGAATTGATGGCGAGCCATCTCCTCGTGGGCTTCATAATCGAGCGCGGTGATCGATGCATCGCCCTCGCTCCCGCGCACCACGCCCAGAAAACAGACGACCGCCCCCATGCCGTCATCCATCACACGGCGCTTGGCCAAGGCCGTCTCGTCGATCGCGTCGGTTGAAATAGTCAGTTCGGTTTTCATCAGTCAACCACCCTGCACCGGCGGGAAGAACGACACTTCATCGCCGTCGCTCAGGACGAAATCGTCACTCTCGTATTCCAGCCCGACGGCCTTGAGCGTGCTGTTTCGGGCGTCCGCCAACTTGGGGAATTGCTCGCAAACGATCTCGTGTAACTTGGCCAAGGTGGCTCCGGTTTCGAGTTCGACTACCGTTTCCGAGCAACCGGCGTGATCCCGGAAGTACGACCAGAATGTTACGTTGATAAGCATCTGCTCACCGCTCACGGCTCACTGCCAACTCCTTCAGCACGCCGATGCTTGGCAGGTTGCGGTATTTCTCGGCGTAATCGAGGCCGTAGCCGACGACGAACTCGTCGGGTATCTCGAAGCCAATGTAATCAGCGGGGATGTCGTATTCGCGCCGGGCCTTCTTTGAGAGCAGGACGCAGGTGCGGATTTGGCGCGGGGCCATGCCGTTGAGTTTGTCGATGACGGCGCGGAGGGTTTTGCCGGTGTCGAGGATGTCGTCCACGAGCAGCACGTCGCGGCCATTGACGTCGAGCTTGAGTTCCTTGGTGAAGACAAGTTCGGCCGACTCGGTGCCGTCGCGGTAGCTGGACACGCCGATGAAGTCGAGCCGCAGCGGCAGGTCGATTTCACGCACGAGGTCGGCGAGGAACATCAGCGTGCCGGTGAGCAGCCCGACCACGACGAGGTCGCGCCCGGCGAAGTCGGTCTGCACCTGTTCCGCCAGTTCACTGACGCGCCGCCGGATTTCCTCCTCGGAAACCAGCACCCGTGCGATGTCTGCGGCGGGATCGCTCATCGTTCGCGAGGCGGCCTCAAATGTGGCGCGAGTCGGCCTCGTCCTTCTCGGTGTAGCCGCTGTCCTGCCGCTGGAAGTTGACCTCGTTCTTTTTCACGTACGCGGCGAAGACGTCGTCGGCGCTCATGCCGAGCACCTGCGCGAGGCTGATGAGGAAGTGGAACAGATCGACGACCTCAACGCGGGCGTTTTGCTCGTCGAGTTTCTGGTACTTGGCCCACCATTTCCACGGCACGCTGTCGGTCAACTCGGCGATTTCCTGCCCCATGGCGCGGCAGTAGTTGAGCACCCATTCGGTTTTCTGTTCGTCGCTCATCCCGTCGGTCTGCACGCCGATCCGCTCATTGAGCGATTTTTGCATTCGAAAGAGTTCCCTCAGTTGATCCGGCTGATCCATGCGCCGACTGTCCGCGCTTGGCCGTCGTTGAAGCAAGTTTTTTTGGAGGGGACTCCCCGATGCCGCTTGGCCAAGCGGCGCTCAGTGCAGAATCTCGAACGAGCCGTCCGGGTGGGCGACGGCGGCGGCGAAGCTCCACTTCGGCACGCCGCGGAGGCGCTGGCCCGGTTGGCCGGTTGGCTTGGCCTTGGCGTCGTAAATGCGCCAGGCAAGGTCGCCGCCTTTTTTCCAGCCGGTGTTTTCCGACCACGCGACCAGCATCGTGCCGTTCGTGTTGGCGGCGATGGACGGATGCCGCTGATGGGCTTGGCGGTGGATGAGCGTGCTGTTTTTGACCGACGCGCCGCCGGTGCCGAACCAGCCCAGGTGGATGTCGCCCTTGGCCTCCCATGCGCCGGCGATGCCGCCGGGGGCTTGGGCAAACGCCGCCGCGCTCATCGGGCAGGTGCGCACCGTCCACGGGCCGACGACGAGCGACTTGGCGGCGGCGGGCCGGTTGCCGACGAGCAGCATCATGTCGCGCTGGGCATCGCGCACGCCACGGTAAAGGGTCAGCAGCCGGCCGTCCCGGTCGAGGAAGGCGTCGAGCCCGCAGCAACCGCACGTGCCGGGCAGGGGATTGATGCCTACTTCGCGGGCAAACGTCTTGCCGTGGTCGGACGACTTGGCCACGTACACGCCCCGCGCATTTTCGCCATGCGCGGCGCCGAGCGGGGCGGCGTGCCAGACCACCTGCACGTTGCCGTTGGCATCGGCGACGACTGCGCCGCCACCGTCGAGCGTGCGGGTGCGGGTCATGAGATTGCGTTCCGGCTCGAAGCCGCCGCCGTCCTCAATCAATCGCGTGTAAAACATCGGCGCGCCGTGGCCCTTTTCCCCCGCCTTGTGCGAGCCGTTCCAGGCGACGTGCACGCGGCCCATTTGGCCAAGCGCGAGCCGGGCACCCCGAATGGTGCCGACTGCCACCGCGCTACCGGGGGTCTGGTTGACGCGAAGCGGCTTGGCGAACCCCGTCTCATTCGCCCGTCGACGGGTGTAAAACACGTCCGAGCCGCCGGGATCGCCGGCGAGATAGACCAGGTGCAGCGTGCCTTTGTGATCCAGCACGGCCTTGGGCTGAACCCCGTGGCGGGGCACGCGGGTGAGGCGCACGGTGGACTCTGCCGCCGCGACGGGCCAGGCGGCTCCGAGGAGGACGAACCCAAGCAGGAGCGACGATCGGCGACGGTTCATGTCGAAAAATCTACCACCGCTTGGCCGCAAAGCAACGTTCAAGCGGCGATTTGTCTTGTAGAAACAGGGCCGCAAACGGACGCTGGCCAGCGAGCCGATGACACATTTTCTACAGAGCGACAGTAACTTAATCCGCGATTGGACGGTATGATGAGGGCGGTGGGTTTGATGCCTCGTTTTTTTCCGTATTGCATGCTGCTGGCCTTGGCCTGCCTGGCGCTTGGCCAAGCACGGGCGGCGACGCTCAAGGAGGCGCGCGAGTTTTTCGCCATCGGCGAGTACGACCAGGCGATCAAGGCCAGCGGGGAGGCCATCGCCGCCAAGGAATATGACAGCGGCTGGCGGCTGCTGCTGCTTCGGGCGCGGCTGGCCACCGGGCAATATCCCGAGGCGGCGCGGTTTGCCACGGAACTGCTCGACGATTACCGGTATCGCTACAACGCTGAGGCGCTCTGGCTGTTTCATCTCGCCTACGAGGCCAACGGCGACGCCGCGCAGGCCACCCAGATGCTGCAGGTCATCCTGCAGTTCATCAACGGCCGGCGCACCTTGAGTGACGAGAACACGATCGTCTTCCTTGGCCGGGCAGCGCTCAAGACCAAAGCGTACGACCCGAAGCAGGTGAAGGAAAACCTGTACGACCGTGTGCTCAAGTCCGACCCGGACAACCGCGAGGCGTTGCTGGCGGTGGGTGAACTGGCCTTGGCCAAGCGCGACTTCAAGCTGGCCGGGCGGACGTTCACGCGGGCGATCGGGCATTACCCCGAGGACGCCGACCTGCTGCATGGGCTGGCCAAGGCGTACGCCGAGAGCGACCCGTCGCAGATGGGGGAACCGCTGCACACGGCGATGTTCGCCAACCCGGATCACGTCCCGTCGCTGCTGTTGCAGGCGCACAACCAGGCTGACGCCGAGCAGTACGACGCAGCCAACGGCATCCTCAAGGCGATCTTCAAGGTCAACCCGCACCATGCTGCGAGTTGGGCGCTGCAGGCCGCGCTCCACACGGTCCGCAACGAACCGTCCAAGGCCGAGGCGGCGCGGGCCAACGGCTTGAAATATTGGAAGACCAACCCGCTGGTCGATCATGAGATCGGCAAAAAACTGTCGTCGAAATACCTGTTCGCCGAGGGCGCGGCGCATCAGCGGCAGGCGCTCAAGTTCAGCAACGATTACATTCCGGCCAAGACGCAGCTCGCGCAGGATCTGCTGCGGCTGGGCGAGGATGAGGAGGGATGGAGGCTGGCCGGGGAGGCGCACGAGGCCGACGGCTACGACGTGACGACGTTCAACCTGCTCACGCTGCACGACTCGCTGAAAAAATACGTGACCATCGACCGCAACGGCTTTCTGCTGCGGATGACCCGCGACGAGTCCGCGCTGTACGGCGACGAGGCGATCGACCTGCTGACCGAGGCGCGTGAGCTGTTCTCGGCAAAATACGACACGCAAATCGAAGGCCCGGTGATCGTCGAGATTTTCCCGGAGAAAAAAGATTTCGCCGTGCGGACGTTCGGCATCCCGGGCGGCGACGGCTACATGGGCATCTGCTTCGGCAAACTGATCACGGCCAACAGCCCGAAGTCGCTCGTTGGCTTCCAGCAAAACTGGCAGTCGCTGCTGTGGCACGAGTATTGCCACGTGATCACGCTGCAAAAGACGCGCAACAAGATGCCGCGCTGGTTCAGCGAGGGCATCTCGGTCTACGAGGAGCGGCTGCGGCACAGCTCGTGGGGCGAGCAAATGACGCCCGAATACCGCGATTTCATCCTCAATGGCGAGATGACCCCGCTCGAGCGGCTCAGCATGGCGTTCCTCGTGCCGAAGAGCCCCGAGCACATGCAGTTCGCCTACTACCAGTCGTCGCTCGTGGTCGAGTATCTTGTGGAGCATTTTGGCGAGGCGTGCATCAGCAACATTCTGCACGACCTTGGCCAGGGCGTGTTCATCAACATCGCCATCGAGCAGCACGCTGCCCCGTTGGCCAAGCTCGAGGAGGGGTTCACCGCGTTTGCCACCGGCTTGGCCAAGGCGTTCGCCCCGGAGGCGGACTTGGCCAAGCCGACGCCGCTCGAGGTCAACCCGCTCGACAAGAACGCCATCGTCGATTGGCTCGAGGCCAACCCGGACAACATCTGGGCGCTCAACACCACCTGCGCCAACCTCGTCGAGGAGGAGAACTACCTCGAGGCGATCCCGCTGCTCGAGCGCTCGATCCGGCTGCACCCGAGGCAGCGCGGCGGCGGCTCGCCGTACGGCATGCTCGCCCGCGCACACCGCGAGCTTGGCCAACCGGAGGAGGAACTGGCCGTGCTCGAGCAATGGGCCGCCATCGAGGACGCGGCGACCAAGCTGTACGGGCGGCTGATGGAAATCCACGCCGAGCGCGAAAACTGGCCGGCGGTCGATCGCTTGGCTAAGCGCTTCTTTTCGGCCAACCCGCTTTCGCCCATCGGCCACCGTTACATGGCGTTGACCGCGCAGCAAACCGGCAACACGGAGGCGACCCTCCGGCCGCTCAAGCGGCTGTTGCTGCTCGATCCGGCCGACCCGGTGGATCTGCATTTCCGCCTGGCCACCGCGCTGGCCGACCGGTCGCCGGCCGAGGCCAAGCGCCATGTGTTGCAGGCGCTCGAGGACGCGCCACGATTTCGCGCCGCGCAAAAACTGCTCACCCGCTTGGCCAAGCCCAAGCCCCCCGCCGAGGAGGCCAAGGCGCAATGAACCGTCTGCGTCATCCGTCCCGCCGGCTTGGCCTTGGTCTGGTTTTGGCCACGCTGACGTTGGCCACGTTCGTGGCGTGGAGCCAGCACAGTTGGTCTCGCGCTGATCGCGCCGGTGTCGAGGACTGGGAGCGCGACGGGGAAATGCCGCACGACACGTTCACCTTCGCCCGCATCCAGTACGACTCGTGGGGCGGCGGCTGGCGGGGGCGCGGCAAGTGGTCGATCGACTATCCCGAGAGCGACCTCAACATGTCGTTTCGCCTGCAGCAGCTCACCGCGCTCAAGGTCGATCCCGATGGCACGGTGCTCAACCTCACCGAGGCCAAGCTGTTTCAATACCCGTTCATCTACCTCATCGAGCCGGGCGAGATGAGCCTGAGTGACGATGAGGTCAAGGCGCTGCGGAAATATCTGCTCACCGGCGGCTTCCTGATGGTGGACGACTTTTGGGGCGAGGCCGAATGGCGGAATTTCGAGCGGGAGTTCAAGCGGGTGTTCCCGTCGCGGGAGATCGTCGAGCTGCCGCTGGGGCACGAGGTGTTCCAGTGCGTGTTTCCGCTCAAGGAAAAGCCGCAGGTGCCCAACCCCGGCGACGCGATCCGCGGTGCGCCGTACGGCATCACCTGGGAGCGGCACGACGCGGAGACCCCGCATTATCGCGGGGTGTACGACGACGATGGCCGGCTGATGACGATCATCTGCCACAACACCGACCTCGGGGACGGATGGGAGGAGGAGAGCCGCGCCGGCGAATGGTATTTCAAGGAATTCTCCGAGCCCAAGGCGTACCCGATGGGCATCAACATTATTTTTTACGCAATGACTCACTAAAATGGAAAACACCGAAACCACACACGACGAGGACCGGCAGGCGGTCGAGCAGATCGCTGCCGGCCGCGAAAAAATCGAACAGGAACTGGGCCGCGTCATCATCGGGCAGAAGGCGGCGGTCGAGGAGATTCTCGTCACGCTTTTCGCCGGGGGCAACTGCCTCATCACCGGTGTGCCCGGCCTGGCCAAGACGCTGATGGTGCGGGCCATCGCCGGGATTTTTGATCTCGGTTTTCATCGCATCCAGTTCACGCCCGACCTGATGCCGGCGGACATCACCGGCACCGAGATTCTCACCGACGGCGAGCACGGCCGGGAGCTGCGCTTCGTGTCGGGGCCGGTTTTCACCAACGTCCTGCTGGCCGACGAGATCAACCGCACCCCGCCCAAGACGCAGGCCGCGCTGCTCGAGGCGATGCAGGAAAAACAGGTCAGCGTCGGCGGTACAAGCCGCGAGCTGCCCCAGCCGTTCTTCGTGCTGGCCACGCAAAACCCGATCGAGATGGAGGGCACCTATCCGCTGCCGGAGGCGCAACTCGACCGCTTCCTGCTCAACGTGTTCATCGACTACCTGCCGGAGGAGGATGAGGTGCGTGTCGTCAGCGAAACCACCCGGCGCGAGGAAGTGCCGCCCAGCCCGGTGTTCAGCGCGGAGGAGGTGCTGCGCATTCAGGGCGTTGTGCGCAAGGTGCCGGTGGCCGACTCGGTCGTGCGTTACGCCGTGCGCTTGGCTGCGAGTTCGCGCCCCGGCCAAGCCGGCACGCCGGACTTCGTCAACGAGTGGGTCAATTGGGGTGCCGGCCTCCGGGCCGGCCAGGCGCTGATTCTCGGCGGCAAGGCGCGCGCGCTGTTGCAGGGCCGCGCCCACGTCACGCCGGACGACGTCAAGGCGCTTGCCGTGCCGGTGCTGCGCCACCGAATCCTGCCCAACTTCAAGGCCGAGGCCGAAGGCGTCGACGCCGACAAGGTTGTCGAGAAGCTCCTCGAGACCGTTCCCGTGCCGTGAGCCGTCCCGCCACAACGCACCGTTTTCTGGACCCAAAGGTCCTGATGGAAATCAGGAGCCTTTCGCTCCGGGCGCGGGCCGTGGTCGAGGGGTTCATGAGCGGGTTGCACCGCAGTCCGCGCACCGGTTTTTCCACCGAGTTCACCGAGTACCGCCAATACTCGCCCGGCGACGACGTCCGGTTCCTCGACTGGAAAGTGATGGCGCGGACCGACCGCGAGTTCATCAAGAAATTCGAGGACGAAACCAATTTGCGCTGCACGTTCCTGGTTGATTTCTCTCGGTCGATGGAGTTCGGCGGCGACGAGGCCGGCGTGAAAAAAAGCGACTACGCCCGCACATTCGCCGCGTCGCTGGCGTGGTTCCTGACGCAGCAGCGCGATGCGATCGGCTTGGCGACGTTCGACCGCGACGTGCGCGAGTTCATCCCGCCGCGCTACCGGCAGGACCAGTTGAAGACGATCCTTGGCCGGCTCGAGACCCAGCCGGCCGGCAACGCCACCGACCTGTGCCAGTCGCTGGAGAAATTCGCCGCGCTCGTTGGCAAGCGCGGCATGATCGTGCTCGTGTCCGATTTCCTCTCGCCGCTCGACGAGCTGGAGCGTTGCCTGAGCCTGTTCACCGCCGCCGGGCACGACGTCCGCGCCGTGCAGGTGCTGCACCCGCGCGAGGTCGATTTCAACTACGAGGCAGCCGCGATTTTTGAGGACATGGAGAGCGGCCAAAACCTCATCCTCGATCCCGGCATGGCCCGCGAGGCGTACCGGCAGAAAATGACAGCGCACAACGACGCGCTCGACGCGATGTTCAGCGCGCAGGGCATCCCCGGGTTCCGCGTGACGACCGCCGAGCCGCTCGAGCGGGTATTGCGGCGCTTCCTTGAGGAACGCCCGGCGCGCGCCGTCGTCCGGCAGCGCCGCTCGAACGGGAGGGCTGCCGCATGAGCTTCCTGACGCCGCTTTACCTGCTGGGGGCGCTTGGCCTCGCCATCCCAATCATCCTGCACCTGCTGCACGACCGGCCGAAGAACAAGCAGCCGTTCGGCAGCCTGATGTTCCTCGATAAGACCAGCCCTCCGGTTGACCGCAAGCGGCGGCCGACGCACCTGCTGCTGTTGCTGTTGCGCTGCCTCGCGCTGCTGCTGCTGGCGTTCGTTTTTGCGCGGCCGTTCGTCGCGGTGGACAATCCCGCCGACGCGGCGCGGCGCGACCGGCAGTGGGTCACCGTGCTGCTTGACCGCAGTGCCAGCATGCAGCGCGGCGACCTGTGGGCGCGGGCCAAGGCCAAGGTGCAAAGCGCGCTTGGCCGGCTCGGCCCCGGTGACCAGTTCTCGCTGATCGCCTTCGACGACGCGACGGCGTCGTTGGCCGAGGTCAAGTCGTGGGTTGGCAGCGCGTCGGAGGCGGAGGTGAACGACCGGCTCGAGCGCTTGGCCAAGCCGGGCTTCGGCGGCAGCAACCTTGGCCAAGCGCTTGTTTCCGTCGGTGAGGCGATCCAGGAGACCCAGTCGGAAGCGGACGAACAGCCGTTTGCCAAGCGCGAGATCATCGTCGTCAGTGACTTGCAGAAGGGCGGCAGTCATCTCGATGAGGTGCAGGGTTACGAGTGGCCTGCGGGCGTCACGGTGACGCTCGAGCAGATCGCCGAGGACGACCAGGGCAACGCCGGCATCGAGCAGGTCGCCTCCGGAGCGCCGTGGATCACCGCCGGGGCCGCGCCGTCGTTCCGCATCAGCAACTCACCCAGCGGCATCGGCGATGAGCTGGAGTTTTTGGCGCACACGACCGCCGGCGAGACGTTCAGCCAAAAGGTGCACGTCCCGCCGGGGCGCAGCCGGGTGGTTGAGCTGCCGGGCGACTGGGTCGGGAAGCCGGTCGAGCGGCTGGCCATCCGGGGCGACGCGGCGGCGTTCGACAACCAGTTTCATTTCGCGCCCGTCCGGAGGCAGACCGTGCGCATCGTGTACGTCGGCGACGACAAACCGAACGACGCCGAGGGGTCGCTGTTTTATTTGGCGAACGCGTTTCAGCCGTCGAGCAGTCTTGATTTTCAGGTCGAGGCCGTCAGCGGTCGATCGAGCGGCCCGCTGCCGGAGGCCGACCTGTTCGTCATCGGCGATGCCGTCGACGATTCGCTGGCCCAAGCGCTTGGCCAAGCGATCGAGGGGGGTGTCACCGCGCTGATGGTCGTGCGGTCGCCGAGCCAGGCCGCGAACCTCGGCCAATGGCTGGGTGCGGACGGTGTGGTCATCCGCGACGTGACGTCGAGCGACTTCGCGCTGCTCGACGTCAAGCTGCCCGACGACCCGCTGTTGGCGGTCTTTCGCGACGCACGGTACAGCGACTTCACCAATCTGCATTTCTGGAATTACCGCGAGCTTCAAAACCTGCCCGACGACGGCATCGACGTGCTTGCCCGGTTTGACTCTGGCGCACCGGCTTGGCTCGCGGCGCGGCGCGGCCGGTTGCTTTTGATGGCCTCCGGCTGGACACCGGCCGACAGCCAACTGGCGCTCTCGACCAAGTTCATCCCGTTGCTTTACTCGATCCTCCGGCCCGTGCTGGATGAAAAGACCCAGTCGCGGCAGTTCGTCGTCGGCAGCAAGGTGGACGTGTCGCAGTTCAACAACGGCCAGGCCGGTGGCGGCGTTACCGTTCTGCCGCCGGGTGACGGGTCGACGGTGATCCCGGTGGACACCATTTTCACACCGGCCGCCCCCGGCCTGTACACCGCGAACGGCAGTGGCTGGTCGGAGACGTTCGCGGTGAACCTCCCGCCGGCGGAGAGCCGCACCGAGCCGGTTCGCATGGATCAATTTAAAAAACTCGGCCTGCCGATGAGCGCCCCGGCAGCCGCCCCGGCCGTCATCGAGGCGGCCAAAAAAACGGAGACGCATCGTCTCGAATATTGGCAGTGGGCCTTGGCGGCGGTGCTTTTGTTTGTCACTCTTGAAACCGTGCTGGCTGCGAAGGGCAGCCGGTCGGCCGAACCTGTCACGACATGAACGAGCCAAAAACACTCCAGGAATTCCTGATCCTCCACCGGCGGCAGCATCGGCGGCAGAAACTGTACACCGGCCTGGCCGTGTGCTGGGGGCTTTGCGCGCTGGCCAGCCTTGGCGTAATTGCGCTTGGCCAAGCGGCAGAAATGGACCTGCGCCTCGCCTGGCCGGTCATCGGGACGGCGGGGGCTGTACTGGCGGCGCTGGTTTTCCTGAAGGTGCTGCTCGTCGATTGGCTGACGCTGGCCGAGATCGTCCGGAGGATTGAGCGGCATCATCCTGATCTCAACAAGCTGCTCGAGACCGCCTCGGAGCAGATCGCGAAAAATGATCCCGGCCAACTCGACTACCTGCAGCAGCGTGTCTTGACCGAGGCGCTCGGCGCGGCCCACAAGCAGGGATGGGAATTCGAGGCCAACGGTCGCCTGGCTCAGGCGCACCTGTTCCATGCCGTGGCGCTGGTGGTGTTTGTGCTGGCGGCGTTGCAGTTGCCGGGAACCGGGGACGTATCGGCGGCGCGCCTGGCCAAGGTCGGCGTTGAGGTGGAGCCGGGCGATATCGAGATTGAGCGTGGCACGAGCCTGATAATCTCGGCCAAGTTCGACAACTTTCGATCCGACGTGCAGCTGACCGTGCAGGAACCGGGGCAGGCCAAGCGCACGATGACGATGGAGCAAAGCCTCGACGACCCCACGTACAGTTACCGCTTGGCCAACGTGCAGTCGAGCGCCGTGTACAGGGTGGTTTACGACGGACAGTTTAAGGAGAACAACAGGGGGGATTGGGTTTACGACGGGCAACAGGGTGAGCGGTACCGGCTGTCGGTGTTTGAGTATCCGGAGCTCAAGTCGTCCGAGGCCCGGCTCGACTATCCCGAGTTCACCGGGCGAGATGACAAGGTCATCCCCAACACCCGCCGCCTGACCGCCGTCGAGGGCACCGGGCTGACATTCAATTTCCAGTTCAACAAGCCGCTCAAGTCGGCCGTGCTCAAGGTCCGCGACGGCGAGGGCGATGACATCCAGTTGAAGCAACTCGCCGACGGCAGTCCGCAGTTTCAGATTCTGCGCGAATTCGAACAGCCGGGTGAGTTCCGCTACGAGCTGCACCTTGAGGATGCGGAGGGACGGATCAACGAATTCCCGGCCCGGTACGTGTTCACGGTGCTCGAGAACGCCGCCCCGGCGCTCAAGTTCGAGGCGCCGGCCGGCGACACGGAGGTGTCGTCGATCGAGGAGATGCGGCTGCAGGGCGTGGCTCGGGACGACTTCGGGCTGGCCGATGCCGGTGTCGGCTACCAGTTGGCCGGCGAGGAGCCACACTACATTTCGCTGGGCGCCGGCGGTCTGGCCACCAACAAGCTTGCCGTCGCCCACGTGCTGCGGATGGAGGATTTGGGTGTCGAGGTGGGGCAGGTGGTGAGTTATTTCCTGTGGGCCGACGACCGTGACCGGGAGGGTGGGCTGCGCCGGGGATTCAGCGATTTGTTCTTCGCCACCGTGCGGCCGTTCGAGGAAATCTTCCGACAAAACCGTTCTGCCACCGAGGGCATGCGCCAGCAGCAACAGCAGCAGGGCGAGGGCGGCGAGCAGGGCGGCGAACAGCAGCAGTCCATCGCCAACCTGCTCGACACGCAGAAGGACATCATCAGCGCCACGTGGAATCTCAAGCGCCGCGACGTGACCGATGAAAAACTTGGCGACGACATCGGGGTCGTATTCGATTCGCAGGAAGAGTTGATCGGCCTGCTCGAGCAGGCGTCGGCGTTGCTGCAGGACTCCGAGTCCGGCGGCCAGGCGTACCAGGCCAACGAGGCGATGCAGGCCGCCGCCGACCGCTTGGCCAAGGCCCAGGACGCCAGTGGCGATGCGCTTGGCCAAGCGCTCTCCGACGCGATCATGGAGGAGCAGACGGCGCTGCAGCATTTGCAGAAACTGCGCGAGAATGAGTTTCGCATTTCCCGCCAGCAGGCCCAGCAACAACGCCAGCAGCAGCAGGGCCGCGGCAACAGCAACCGCGCCCAGCGCCAGCTTGACCAGCTCGAGATGCAGGACTCGCGCAACAACTACGAACTGGAGAGCAAGGCCGAGCGGCAGCAGCAACAGGCCCAGCAGCAGGGTGAACGCGCCGAGCAGTTGCAGACGCTCAACCGACTCAAGGAGCTGGCCCGGCGGCAGTCGGATTTGAATGATCGGGTGCAGGAACTGCAGATCGCCCTGCTCGACGCCAAGGACGACGCCGAGCGCGAACGGATCGAGCGCGAACTCAAGCGCCTGCAGGAGGAACAGCGCGAGCTGATCGACGATCTCGACGATGTCCAGCAACGGATGGATCGCAGCCAGAACGACGAGCTGGCCGAGTCGCGCCGCCAACTCGAGGAGGCCCGCGAGCAGATGGAGGAGACCGCCCGCAACCTCCAGCGGGAGGAGCTTTCGCAGGCCGCCAACTCCGGCTCACGCGCCAGTCGGAACCTCGACGATGTCCGGGAGGATTACCGGGAACAAACCGCCAGCGAGTTTGCCGAAGCCATGCGCGAGATGCGCCAGGACGCGCGCGAACTCGACCGGTCACAGGACGAGTTGAACCGGGCCATCGATGCGGACCGGCAGGAAACTTTCCGCTCCCTGAGCGATGAGGGCGAACTCAAGCAGGCGCTCGACATGGCCGAGTCCCAGAAGGAGCAGTTCGAGGATTTGCTGCAGCAGATGGAGCAGGTTTCCCGCGAGGCCGAGGAGTCGGAGAAATTGCTTTCGCAGGAACTGGAGGAGGGTGTTCGACGTGCCCGGCAGGAAAAAATAACAGTGGATGACGAACTCTCAAATGAGAACTTATCCATGGGTGAGGCGTTTGACGAACTTTCAAACCGGATGCGCAACAACCTTTCAAACAGAACCAGCGACTTACAGCGCGAACTGACCGAGAACATCTCCGAGTTGCGCGGTACCGTGGAGGATGCCGCCGAGAAAATCATCGGCAGCGACGAGGACGCCATGCGCTTTGCCGCCGACCAGCTCGACGCCTTGCGCGAGGAGGTTGAGCGCGAAATGGAACAGGCCATGAACAACCGCCCGGGGCGGCAGGAAGACGGCGAGCCGAACCCGCTTGGCCAAGGGCAACGCCCACAGGACAGCGAAAACCAGCCGCCAAGCGGCAGTGGCCAAGCGCGGGAGGAACCGCAGGAGCAACCCGGCCAGGGCCAGGGCCGTCCGAACAACCCGGAGGAGCCGCAAACCGCCCAGGGCCAGGGAGGCCAACCGCGCAACCCGAACGACCTGTCCAACCGCCGTCCGGATGGCAACCGCAACAACGCCGGGGGCGGCGGCGGTTCCGACCGGTTTCGGGACTTGGACAATCTGGATTTGGACGGGCCGCTGACCGGCCTCGACTACCGAGACTGGGAGAACCGGCTCCGCGAGGTCGAGGAAGTGATCGAGATTCCCGAGCTGCGCAACCAAGTCTCCGAGGTGCGCCAAAGTGCCCGCGACATCCGCCGCGAAAACAAGGAAAACGGCAAACCGCCCAAGTGGGACTTGGTGGACATGCAGGTACTCCGCCCGATGACCGAGATCAACAAGCGGCTCGAGCAGGAGTTGTCCCTGCGACAGCCCAAGCGCGAACTGGTGCCCGTCGATCACGAGCCGGTGCCGGCCCAATACTCCGAGTTGGTCCGCCGCTACTACGAGCGCCTCGGCGGCCGCAGCGAGAAAAGCGATGAATAGGTCGTATAAGTCCTATAGGACGTATGGGTGGCCGCAGCTGCAACGATAATGTCTGAATACGGTTCCATCGATTTCCTGAGTCGCGACTTGTTGCCGGTTGCACTGGGGGTGGCGGCGTTGGTGATCCTTGTTTCGCTTTGGGGCTACCGTCGAACGCGCCTGCCGATGCGGCTGAAGCTTGCAGGCATCACACTTAAGACGCTGGGCATCGCACTGCTCTGCTTTTGCCTGCTGGAGCCGCAGTGGGTGCGGGAGGAGGCCACGCCGAAAGCGAACATCATCGCCGTGATGGCTGACAACAGCCAGGGGATGACCATCCGGGATGCCGGAAGCACGACTTCCCGCGCGGAGGAGATGGCCAAGGCGCTCAAGCCGGAACCGGGTGGCTGGCAGGAGGCGCTTGACGAGAATTTCGTGATCAAGCGTTACATGTTTGATACACGGCGGCGCTGGACCGATGACTTCACCTCGCTCGATTTCAAGGGCCGCGCCAGTTCACTCATCGGATCGGCTCGCGAACTGGGCCAGCGTTTCAGCGGCCAACCGCTCGCCGGCATCCTGTTGTTTAGCGACGGCAACGCCACCGACGAGCGTCAACTCGAGAGCCTCGAAGACGGCCTTGGCACGCTGCCGCCGATCTACCCGGTTGTCATGGGCAAGCCCTCCGCCATCAAGGACATCTCGATCACCAATTTGGTGCAGGTGACGTCGCCGTTCGAGGATGCGCCGGTATCGATCCATTGCGATCTCGAGGTCACCGGCTTTCGTCCCACCGACCCAATCGAGATTCGGCTGCTCGACCCGGACGGCGTGCTGATCGAAACCCAGTCCCCCGTGGCCGCCCAGGCGAACAACATCAAGTTTGAAGTGAAACCGGAGGCAGTGGGCGTGTCGTTTTACACGGTCGAAGCGAGCCAGGCGAAATCGCCGGACGGCCAGCCCGTGGAAGAGGAGGCGACGATGGCCAACAACCGCCGCATTGTCGCGGTCGAGCGGCGCAGGGAGCCGTACCGCATCCTTTACGTCGCCGGTCGGCCGAACTGGGAATACAAGTTCCTCAAGCGGGCGCTCGATGACGATCCGCAGGTCGACCTCGTCGGCCTGATCCGCATTGCCAAGCGCGAGCCCAAGTTCGTGTTTCTCGGCCGCGGGGGCGAAAGCAGCAACCCGCTGTTCAAGGGCTTCGGGGGCGACGACGAGGAGGAACGCTACGACAAGCCGATCCTCAAGCGGCTCAACGTCAAGGACGAGGAGGAGTTGAAGGACGAATTCCCGAAGAGCGCCGCCGAGCTGTTCGGCTATCACGCAATCATTCTGGACGACCTCGAGTCGGCGTTCTTCATGCCGCACCAGCGCGAGTTGATCCGCCGCCATGTGTCCGAGCGCGGCGGCGGGTTCATGATGCTCGGCGGCCAGGAATCGTTCACGCAGGGCGGCTACGAAAACACGCCCATCGCCGAGCTGCTGCCGGTCTATCTGCAGCGCCGCGGCGCGGTCACGCCGGTGGACAACCTGGAATACAAACTGGAGCGCGAGGGCCGGCTCAGCAAATGGATGCGCCTTCGCAAGACGGAGGCGGACGAGGAGGACCGCCTCGAGGACATGCCCCGGTTTCGCGTGCTCAACCAGGTCGACCGTATCAAGCCCGGCGCCACCGTGATGGCGTCGATGCTCGACGGGAACGGCAACAAGCTCCCGGCGCTCGTCGTCCAGCGATACGGCCACGGCAAGTCGGCGGCACTGCTCGTCGGCGACATGTGGCGCTGGCAGATGGCCGGCGACGGCAAGCGCGACGATCTCCCGCGCGCCTGGCGCCAGATCATCCGCTGGCTCGTGGCCGAGGTGCCCAACCGCGTGCAACTCACCTCCGAGCCCGAATCCGGTGCGCGTCGGAAACTGACCGTCAAGGCGAAGGACGGGGAGTTCAAGCCGCTTGGGTACGCCAACGTCGAGTTAAGCGTGTTGCCGGCCGGCGACGAGTCAAAGGCGATCGACTTGGCGAAGCCGGTCGGCACCGAGATCGGCGTGTTCGAGTCGTCGTACAAGCCGGGCGAAGAGGGCGGCTACGTTGCCCGGGCCAAGGTGCGGGATGAGGAAGGCAAGATGATCGGCGAAGTCGAGACCGGCTGGGCCAGCAACCCGGCAGCGGATGAGTTTCGCTCGCTCCAGCCCAACGTAACGCTGATGGAGAAGTTGGCCAAGCGCACCGGCGGCCAACTGCTCGCCGTCGGCGACTTGGCTGACTGGGCGAAAGAGTTGCCGATGAAAAAGGCGGACGTGATGCAGTCGGTCCCAACCACCCTGTGGCATCTGCCGTGGATGTTCGCCGCCGCGCTGCTGCTGCTCGTCACCGAGTGGTGGCTGCGAAGGAGGCATTGGCTGCCATGAGATTTTTTTTGCTGAGCCTGCTGCTGTTGCCCTTGGCCAAGCCGGTTGCGGAGGGGGCGTTGTTCAACGCCGCCGCCGAGCGCCGCGTAATGATCATTGCCGGGGCCGGCGGCGAGGCGGAGTACACCGAGTTGTTCGCCGAGTGGGCGGTGGACTTGGCCAAGGCGTTTGACGGCAACGCCGCTGAGTTGGTGCAAATCACCAACAAGCCGGAAAACATCGGCGCACGAAAAACGGTCGAGACCACGCTGAAAAAATGGGTCGAGAATCCGGACGGCGAAATTTGGATTCTGCTTGTTGGCCACGGCACGTTTGACGGCAAGGCGGCCAAGTTCAACCTCGTCGGCAACGACGTCTCGGACACGGAATTTCAGCACTGGCTCAAGCCGCATCGCGGGCCGCTTGTGTTCATCAACACCAGCTCCTGCAGTGCGCCGTTCATCCGGACACTTTCCGGCCCGAACCGCGTTGTCGCCACCGCGACCAAGAGCGGCTACGAGCAGAACTTCTGCCGGTTCGGCGGCTACATGGCGGCCGCGCTTGGCCAGGCGGGAGCCGACCTCGACAAGGACGGCGCGGTGTCGGTGCTCGAGGCGTTCCTCATCGCCTCGCGGCAGGCCGGTGAGTATTACCGGGAGAACGATCGGTTGGTTTCCGAGAACGCGCTGCTCGACGACAACGGCGACGGCATGGGCACGCCGGCCGACTGGTTCCGGGGCGTGCGCGCCGACAAAAAAGCCAAGGGCAAAAGCAGCGCCGACGGCAGGTTGTCGCGCTTGGTTTTCCCCGTGATCCCCCCGGCGGAAAAAGACATCCCCGCTCCGCTCCGCAAAAAACGGCTCGCTGCCGAGGCCAAGATCGAGACGCTGCGCTCGCTCAAGAAAACCGTCGACGCCGAGCTTTACTACCGCGACCTCGAAAAACTGTTCCTCGACCTCGCCGCCCTCAACGACGAAATCGAAACCGCCCGGCCAAAGTAACGCTTGGCCAAGTGCCAGACCACCTCCGGTATTGGCTCTACCCACTCTGTGTGGTATTTCGTTTGCCGCAATTACTCGCGACAGCATGAGGGAATTAATTATCGGCATCGATAGCGGCACGCAGTCCACCAAGGCGTTGGTGGTGGATGCGAAAAACGGCAAGGTGCTCGGCGAAGGTGCCAAGGCATACGGCCTCATCGACGGTCTGCCTGCCGGAGCCAAGGAGCAGCATCCGGCCGATTGGATCGATGCCACCCAAGGGAGCATCCGCGCCGCGCTCAAGCAGGCCAAAGCCACGGCGGGCGAGGTGCGTGCGATCGGAGTCAGCGGCCAGCAACACGGCTTCGTGCCGCTCGATAAAAAGGGGCAGGTCATCCGCCCGGCCAAGCTGTGGTGCGACACCTCGACCGCCGCCGAGTGCGACGAGATCATGGCCAAGCTCGGTGGACTCAATGGCTCGATCAAGGAGCTCGGCAACGCGGTGTTGCCCGGATTCACCGCCGGTAAAATTCTTTGGCTGAAAAAGCATGAGCCCAGAAACTTCAAACGCTTGGCCACCGTACTTTTGCCGCATGATTACCTAAACTTTTGGCTCACCGGCAACGCCGTGATGGAGTATGGCGATGCCAGCGGCACGGCACTGCTCAACGTCCGCACGCGCAAGTGGTCGAAGAAAACGCTGAAGGCAATCGACGCTGGGCTGGAGGCCAAGCTGCCGAAGCTCATTTCCAGCGATCAACCGGTCGGCACGCTGCAGGCTTCGACGGCCAAGCGCTTGGGCCTGAACACCGACGTGGTGGTCAGTGCCGGGGGCGGGGACAACATGATGGGTGCGATCGGCACCGGCAACACCCGCCCGGGAGTCGTCACGGCGAGCTTCGGCACGAGCGGCACGATCTACGCCTGCGCCGGCAACCCGGTGGTCGATCCGAAAGGCGAGATTGCGGCATTCTGCGACTCGACCAACCGTTGGCTGCCGCTGCTCTGCACAATGAACGTGACCGTGGCCACAGAGCTGATTCGCAACGATTTCAAATGGACGCACGCCCAGTACGAAGCCGCCGCACGCAAGGCTCCCGCCGGTTCCGACGGCTTGCTGCTGCTGCCGTACCTCGAGGGCGAACGCACGCCCAACGTGCCGGATGGCACCGGCGTTTACTTCGGCGTTCGAGCCGGGACCTTCACCGAAAAACATTTTGCGCGTGCGACGATGGAAGGCGTCACGCTGGGCATGAACTACGGCCTGCGCAGACTCGAGAAACTCGGCGTCAAACCAACACAAATCCGCGCCACCGGCGGCGGGGCCAACTCCAAACTTTGGCGGCAGATCATGGCCGACGTGTTCAACGCGCCGGTGGTCACGCTCAAGGTTGGCGAGGGCGCGGCGTACGGCGCGGCGCTGCAGGCGTTGTGGTGTCTTCGCAACCATCAGGGCGACAACGTGAGCATTGAGGAAATCACCGACCGATTCGTGAAATTGAACGCACGCCAAACCGCCGAACCGATCGCCGACAACGTCACCGTATACCGCGAAGTGCAGGCCCTGCAGGATGAACTTTCCAAGACTCTCCGCAAACCGTTCGCCCGGCACAGGGCATTGGTGAGCGGTGAGCAGTGAGCTGCTCACTTAAGTGGCTTGCCTTGGCCAAGCGCTGGGGCACAATCGGCGGCCGATCATCATGAAAAAAAGCATTCTGTTTTTTACCTTGAGTGTGCTGCTGCCGTTGGCCGGCTTGGCCAAGGAGAAGCGCCCGAATATCCTGTTTGCCTTTGCCGACGACTGGGGCAAGTACGCCAGCGCGTATGCCAAGGTGGAGACGCGGCCAAGCGCGAACTCGGTTGTCAAGACGCCGGTGTTCGATCGCATCGCCGACAACGGAGTGTTGTTCAAGCATGCCTTTGTCACCGCGCCGTCGTGTACGCCATGCCGCAGTTCGCTGCTCTCCGGCCAATACTTTTTTCGTACCGGCATGGGGGCGATCCTGCAGGGGGCCAAGTGGGATCCGTCAATCCCCGTTTTTCCGTTGATGCTGCGCGACGCCGGTTATCACATCGGCGAGACATACAAGGTCTGGACGCCCGGCACGCCGAGGGATGCCCCGTTCGGCGCGGGCAAACATGGCTACGAGAAAAGCGGCAGCCGGTTCAACGGTTTTTCCCAAACAGTGACCCGGCGCATCGAAGGTGGCTCGACTGTGGAGGCGTCCAAACAGACGCTCTACGACGAGGTAATGGGGAATTTTAACTCGTTCCTTGAGGCGCGCGATGGGAACGAACCGTTTTGTTACTGGTTCGGCCCGACGCTGGTTCACCGCAAGTGGATCAAAGGATCGGGTAAGGATCTTTGGGGCATCGAGCCGGATGATCTAAAGGGCAAGCTGCCCAAGTTTCTGCCGGACGTGCACGAAGTGCGTCAGGATTTTGCCGATTACCTCGGAGAGGTGCAGGCGTTCGACACCGCGCTGGGCCTGATTCTCAAGCGGCTCGAGGCGGTGGGCGAATTGGACAACACCGTGGTGATCATCAGCGGCGACCACGGTGCCCCCGGTTTTCCCGGCGGTAAATGTAACCTGTACGACTTCGGTGTGCAGGTGCCTTTGGCCATCTGGTGGCCTGGCCAACCCGGAGGCCGTGTGGTGGACGACTTCGTGAACTTGATGGACTTGGCGCCGACGTTCCTCGAGATCGGTGGCGTCAAGCGGCCCAAGGTCATGACCGGCCGCAGCATCGTGCCAGTGTTGAAAACGGGAAAAGAGGGCTTGGTCGACAATAAACGCAATTGGGTGATCACCGGGCGCGAGCGGCACGTGGCCAAGGCGCGCGAGGGGCATCTGCCGTATCCGCAACGAGCACTGCGCACGGCGGAGTACCTGTACATCATCAATTTCGCGCCGGATCGCTGGCCGATGGGCAACCCGTACAACATCACCGCCGACAGCGCGCCGGATTTCAAGACGCTGGAAAACAACACGTTCGCCACCTACGGTGACCTCGATGCCAGTCCGACCAAGGCGTGGATCATCGAGCGGCGTAACGACGAAAAATGGAAGTGGCATTACCACTACGCCTTCGCCAAACGCCCACGCGAGGAGTTGTATGTGTTGGCCGACGATCCCGACCAAATCAAGAACGTGGCCAATGACAAAAAATACGCCGCTGCCAAGCGAACGCTCAATCGCCAACTCATGAGCCGACTGAAAAAGGCGCGTGACCCGCGCGTGCTTGGCGACGGTTCCACCTTCGACAAGCCGCCGTACGTGGCCGAAACGCCCAAACGCCGGTAGCGGCGTTATTTGTAACTTTTCCCGGCGCTGGCCGTTTTTAATTGCCTGAGATGAAAGTTCGAACCGTGACTCTTCTTTTTGCGTTGGCCACCGTGATCGCTTGGCCAAGCGCTGCAATCAAGCGGCCCAACGTGGTATTCATCTTTACTGACGACCAGCGCCCGGACGCATTTGGTGCGGTGGGCAACCCCGACGTGAAGACGCCCAACATGGATCGTCTGTTTCACAACGGCTTTGTTTTCAGGCAGGCGTATATCCAGGGCTCGATGACCTTTGCGACCTGCCTGCCCAGTCGCGCGATGCTGATGAGCGGCAAGCCGCTGTTTCGCGCGCCAATGCGTCTAGACTCCGGTACGATCCTCCCTCAGGCGTTGCGGAAAGGCGGCTATCACACCTTCGCCACTGGCAAGTGGCACAACGGCGAGTTGTCTTTTGAGAACAGTTTTGATGATGCAGAGGCGGTGTTTTTTGGTGGGGCGGCCGGTTCGCATATCGGTGTGCCGGTGCATCGCATGATCGCCGGGTTGATGGTGCCGTATGATTCCGGTGAATCCTTCTCAACGGAATTGTTTGCCAACGCGGCAATTGAGTACATTGAGAGCCGGGAGAAATCCGACCAGCCGTTTTTTTGTTACATCCCGTTCACCGCACCGCACTCGCCGGTGACGCCCCCGGGCAAATGGGCCACGATGTACGACCCGAAAAAAATCACACTGCCCCCCAACCACTCGGCGTTGCGGCCGGACTTGGCAGAGTCGGAGCGGGGCGGTAGCCGACGAGGCGGGGGCCGTGGTGGCCGTGGGCGTGGTGGCCGTGGGCGTGGTGGCGATGATGACGCCTCGCCGGTGGAGCGCGCCAAAGAGGATTACGCGAAATATTACGGGCTGATCTCGCACCTCGACCATCACATCGGCCGGGTGCTGCAGTCGCTGGAACACACCGGCCAGGCCGACAACACCATTGTGCTTCTGGCCACTGATCACGGCATGTCAAAAAGCAGCCACGGTGCGAGCGGCAAGAATAACGCCTACGAGCACACCTCGCGGGTGCAGATGGTGTTCAGCGGGGCCACCGTTCCCAAGGGCTCATCGGACGCGTTGGTTTATCTTTACGACATTTACCCGTCGCTGTGCGGCCTCGCCGGGCTGCCCACACCGGACGGGGTCGAGGGCAAGAACTTGTCCGGGATTATCCACGGCAAAACCGAAAAAGTGCGCGACTATCTGTTCACCGCGTACATGGAGAACCAACGCACGATCCGCGACGATCGCTGGAAACTGTTTCATCGCATGCGAGAAAACCGCGTGGCGTTGTACGACCTGAAAAACGACCCCCACGAATTGAACGACTTGGCCAAGCGACCCGAGCACGCCAAGCGGATTGACGAACTCAAGGCGGCCCTGGCCAAGGCGCGAATCGAGTATGGCGAAACCGACGAGGGGGTGGCCCGGTTGATGCGGAGTCGCGGCGGCCGCCCCGGTGGCGGGGGGCGCCGTCCGTCCGGGGGTGGTGGCCAACCGGCAGTCGATGCGCCCGTCTTGGCCAAGCGCGTTGCGGAGAAATTCCTCGCCCATGCCAAGGCCGGGTCCGGCTTGGCCAAGGGCAGATTCGAGTCGGCTTGGGCGGAGTTGCACGCGGGGTGGAGCCGGGATGAACCGGCCGCCAGCCGGGGCGACCTGACTCAGGGCTTTGCCAAACTGCTCGGCGAACAACCTGGCGCGCGCGGCGGCCGTCCCGGTGGTGCGCCGGAACGCGGCGGCCAGCGGCGAGGCGGCCGGCCGCCCACCGGGGCTGGTGCCGTGGTCGCCCGGGCGTTCAGCTATGCGGCCGACTCCGACGGCGACCGGGAAATCACCGCCGGGGAGGTTCAGTCCGCCGCCAAAAAATGGGCCGCCGATGGTGACAAAAACAGCGACGGAACGCTGAGTTCGGCAGAGATTACCAAGGTCATTGAGGGATTCATCAAGTCGATGCCCGCCCCCCGAGGCCGCCGCCGTTGATCGCGGGGCCAGATATTTCGAGCACAATAAAGCTTGCCACCGGTGGCGTGGTCGATGAAACTTTCCAGGTTATGAAATCACTATCCATCCTGTCCATCGCCGCCGTCTTGCTGGTCGGCACTGTCGCGCCGCAGGCGCAATCTGATCGCAAGCCAACGGCATACGAGAAAATACCGTCCATCGACCTGACGCAGTTCAGCGAGAAACAGCAGGCCGAAATCATGAAGCGCGCCAATGCGGAAGGGTGCGACTGCGGCTGCAAGATGACCGTTGCCGAGTGCCGTAACGACGACCAGACCTGCGGCAAGAGCATCCCGCTGATCAAGGCGATCATCAAGGACATCACCGGCAAGAGTGTCCGGCTGGCCGCGGCCAAGCCGAAGGCGGACGCCCGGATCGGCAAGCCGGTGGACATCAAGTTCACCTCCATCGACGGCAAAAAGGTCAACGTGTCAAAAATGAAGGGCAAAGTGGTGTTGATCGATTTCTGGGCGACGTGGTGCGGCCCGTGCGTGGCCGAGCTGCCCAACGTCAAGCGCGCCTACGACAAGTTGCACCCGAAAGGATTTGAGATCATCGGCATCTCGCTCGACAGCAAGGAAAGTGCGCTGCGCAAGTTCGTCAAGAAGGAGAAAATGCCGTGGCCGCAATTCTTCGACGGCAAAGGGTGGAAGAACAGCATCTCGACCGCGCACGGCATCCGCAGCATCCCGGCCATGTGGCTGGTGGACAAGCAGGGTAATCTCGCTGACCTAAACGCACGCGCCGACCTCGAGGGCAAAGTGGAGGCACTCCTCGCCGCCCCAGATCCGAAGTGATTTCAATGCTGAAACTTGTCCCGTGATCGATCCGCCGTTCCGATCCCCGCGCGCCAAGCTGGGTGGCCTGCATCATCTCGGGCGGATGCTGGACAAGCTGCGATGCGACTTGGCCGGTAGCCTGCCGGAGGAGTATCGCCCCAACCTTGGGCTGTCGGCGGGGCTGGACGGATTCCTCTGCGGTTTTCTCGGGGTCAAGTTTGAAGATGTCCGCCAAAAAATCTCCGAGGGGTTGAGTGACGATGAGGTGGCGGAATGGTGCTTCACCACCGGTCTCCGCCCGAACCCGGCCCAGCGCCGCATCTGGAATGCGTTTTCGGAGAAACTCGGATGGCGCGACCTCGCAACTTCCTTCGTAAACGAACTTAAAAAGGAAGAGGGCTTGGAGAACCGCCCCGAACTCCAAACCGCGTTCGACATCATCGACGAACGGGAAGGGCGGGGGAACAAAGAATGAAGGCGGAAGGATAAACTTGGCCAAGCGCTTGGTTTTCAGCCTTCGCTTTCGTCCTTCCTCCTTTACTCACCTCACCGCCATGACGCCTTTCATGATGATCCAATGGCCGGGGAAAGTGCAGAGATACGGGTAGTCGCCCGGTTTTTTCGGTGCTGTGAAGCGGAGGGATTCTGCGGAGAGCGGCGCGACCATGCGGGTGGCGTGCAGCACTTTTTTTGACTTGGGGACGTATTGGCCGCGCTGGGCTTCCCTTGGATTCTTGGCCATCTCATTGGCCGCTTGGCCAATTTCCTCCTCGGCTCCGGGGGCGACGATCACGATGTTGTGCGCGGTGGCGTCCGGGTTGGTGAAGTCGATGCGAACCGGCTGTCCGGCCCGCACCTCAAACCGGGTGACGTCGAAAAGCATCCGCTCCTTCACCGCTGAGATTTTCACGATCTTCAGGTTTTTGCGCGAATCAAACTCAGCGTCCTTGGCCGAGGTGTTTCGCTTGGGCGACATTTTCTGGCGGAGGTCGAAGGCGGCCATGAACTTCGGCAATTCCGGGTGCGCGGCGGCGAAGTCCACGTTGCCTTTCCACAGCGGTTCGATCGTCCGCGAGCCAAGCGCGGTGCGGATGGCGTAGCTGAGGTGGCCGATGCTCGGGTGCTTGAGCGTGTCGAGCAGCGCGTCGAGCGCGGCGGGTGTGCCGACGTAGCTCGCGGCGATGGCGGCCTCCATGCGCACGAGGCCGCTTGGGTCGTTGGCGCGTTTGCGGAGGAGCGCCGGGCCGTTGTTGAATTGGTCGTGCCAGTAGCGCAGTTGGTGCGTCGCCGCGGCGCGGGCGTGGGGGTCGTTGCAGTCGAGCAACTCGCCGAGCAATTGCGTATTGGTGGCGTCGATGCCGCGGTAAAGCCAGACGGCTTCGATTTGGTGATGGCGATGCCGAGGGTCGGCCGGGTCGAGCTTGGCCACCCACGCATCGAGCGCGGCCTTGACCTCGGCCGGGTCGCGGTCGCGCAGTTCGCGCTTGGCCCAGTAGCGGTAGCGGTATTCCGGGCGCTTGAGGAGGTCGAGCAGTTGGCCAAGCGGAGCGCCGGCGATCTGCGGCATCTGCTGCGGCTTGGCCCCCTTGGGCATGATGCGGAAGATGCGGCCGCTCACCCGGTCGCGTCGCTCGTCGCGCAGGGAGTATTGCGCGTGGCCCTTGACCGGGTTGTACCAGTCGCAAACGTACATCGCGCCGTCCGGCCCGTACCGCAGATCGACCGGAATGAAGCTGAGATTGCGCGAGAAAATAATGTTGCTGACGTATTCTTCGTCATAGCCGAAATCGGACTCATGCCAGCGATGGAACTCGACGCGATTGCTTGGTTTGTAGCGCACCTTCACGAAGCCCCCCTGCATTTCCTCGGGCCAGTTGGGGAAATCGACGAACTCCTGGCCGCACGTGCCGGAGTAGGCGCGCAAACCGTTTGGGCGCGGGTGCTGCGCCGGGTAAACCGGGTCGAGCGCGTGGAACGCCTGCGCGTAAATCGGGAAGCTGGCCATGTGCTGGCCCCAGTCGTCGAAGGTCACGCCCCACGGATTAGTGCTCGGGTGGGTGCCAAACGCGGTGAGCCGGTGCTGCCTCGGCTCGAAGCGGAACCAGCCGCTGTTCTGCTGCCGCACCGGGCCGTACGGCGTCTCAATTTGGCTGTGGTGAAAAATCCCTTCGCGGAAAATCAGGTCGCCGTCCGGTGTCCACGCAAAGTCGTGCAGCGCGTGGTGCGAGTCTTCACAGCCGAAACCGGTAAGCAGTTTCTCGCGGGTGTCCGCCCGTCCGTCGCCGTCGGTGTCTTTCAGGAATGTGAAGTGCGGTTCTTCCGAGACGTAGACGCCGCCGTTGCCGAACTCGAACGACAACGGGATTTGCAAATTGTCGGCGAAGACGCTCGACGTGTCGGCCCGTCCGTCACCGTCGGTGTCCTCGAGGATGATCAACTTGTCGTTCGGCTCGTTTCCGGGATAAACGTGCGGATAAGTCGTCGAGCAACTGACCCACAGCCGGCCGCGGCCGTCCCAGCGCATTTGGATTGGGCAGGCCAGGTCAGGGAAATCCGTCTCGCTGGCAAACAGGTTCACCTCGAAGCGCGGATCGACCTCAAACTCACCAAGTTCATTTTCGGGGGTAAGGAGGCGGTTTGCGCCGCGGCTTTGTTTGGTCGATGGAAGTGGCGGCACGTTTGAGTCGTTGATCTTTGCAGGGACCTGTTTGCCCTCGGCGATGTCCCAGATGCGCTGGTCACGGTTGGCGGTCATGATGTCGAAGTTACGCATCGCTGGCAGAAAGTCGAGGTAGCCGTAGCTGCGGTTGCGTCCGCCAGTGTAATAAAACGTGTTCACCGGTCGAAAGCGGCGGAAAAACTGTTTGTTTTTCTCGAGCACAACCGCGCGAATCTCCTCGTTGACGATTGGCGTTTTCTGATCGAATGCGGAGTCGAACACCGATTTGGCAAACAGTTGATACCCGGCATCGTTCAAGTGGCAGCCGTTGAATGTGAGGTCGCTCTTGGGAGACTCCATCGCCTTTTTTGTGGCAGCGAAAACATTGATGAAGCCGACCTTTTGCGCTTTGGCCACGTTTCGTATGGCGCGGGTGTAGAGTCGGATATTTTTGTTGTTCTTTGCGGCATCGACACCGGTGATGTTTTCGTTGGCGATCGGTGAGAGCAGTACAAATTGCGGTCCTTTCTTGCCGTTGAATGCCTGAGCCTTGGCCGCCTGTACAAACTTGGTGAGCTTGGTTTTGAAATCCTTCAAGCCATCCGAGCCGACAAACGATTCGTTAAAACCGTACGCGGCAAAAATGATGTCGGCCTTTACGAAAACCAAGTGCTGGTCGGTATCGGCAAAATTGGCCGGGCGCGGCTGATGATGGAGTGAGTCCGCAGACCAGGCCAGGTTGCGTACGGTCAGGTGATGGTTTGGGAACGCTTGATGAATCAGAGTTTCGAGATAGCCAAAGTCCTGAGAACGATCCAGCAATGTGTTCCCGATGAAAGCTATGCTCATTTCCGGTTCGACCTTTAGCGGCAACTGGGTATCGACCGGCGAGGTCGTCTTCGGTCGCGGTGCCGTTTTTTCAAACAGTGCATACTGGGCAAGGCCAGGGTTTTCGGCAGGCGGCCTTTTTCCGCTTGGCTTGTCTCGGCTGTCGACGGGTTGAGCCATCAGCGCTTGGCCAAGCGCTAGCAGGGCGACGGTTGTGCAGCGAAATTGCAGCATCACTTTTTGTTTGGGTTTCGGTTGAATCGCTTGGTGCGGGTGATCCAGCGCAACCCTTCCATGAGGTGTTGTTGGCCGAACTTGGTGTTGAGCGATTTCACTTCGTGGCCAAGCTCGGTGTAGAAGAAACGGCCGCCTTCGAAGGCTCGAATCCAGCTAACCGGATGATCCTTGCCCATCGGTTTTCCGCCGCGGGTCTTGAAGTATTCACGCACCGGATCGTAGCTGGTTTCGTCGATTCGAAGCAGCACCTTCACGCCGGGCAGGCCGGTGACGGATTTGTCGTGGTTGGTCCAGTCTGCGGTGTAGTGAAACTCCGGTCCGTAGCCTTTCACGGCGGGGTGATCCTTGTGTTTCGGATCTACGATGAGCTTGGCTTTTATGAAATCCGAGTCACTGTTGAAGTCACAGCCGACGAGATTGGTCCACCAAGGCCAGGTGTTGTGGTGTACGGCCGCCGCGTGGAGAGCCATGATTCCGCCGCCGGCTTGGTACCAGTCCTTGAGCTGTTTGCGCTGCGTTTCGTCGAGAGAATTACCGATGTCGGTGGTGCTGTTGAAAATGACAGCTTGGTATTTGTCGAGACGAGAGAAGTCGGCGGGCGTCTCGGAAACGTCAAACTGAGCTCCAAATTTACCGCCAAGTTTCACCAAAAAACTGTTGAGTTCAGGGATGGCTGGATGGCGGTACCAGGCGGTTTTTGAAAAAATGAGGACGCGGGTCAATTCGTCTTGGTTGGGTTTTGCATCGCCGTGATCGTCGGCGTCGTGGGCATGAAGACCGCCACCGGCCAAGCTGAGGAATAGTGTGCCCGTGAGCAGGGCGCCGATGATTCGTGATTTGGAAAACATGGGGGGCGATCATCCGGTTTTAGCCTTGCCTTGCAAGCCGATTTGCCTCGCCTGGTGACGTGGTGTGAAATCTTTGCCAACCCACCGTCCTGCTTGAGTTGTGTAAAATGATCGGAGCCCGAATCGTTTCATCTGAGCCAAGTTGCAGCGATGGGCCTTGAACAGGGAAAGTTCGGCTAGGCTTGGTTTTCGACTTGCGGAAAGCAGGATTTCCATGGAGACTCGTCGCGGTTCTCGAAACAAAATGACTAACGCAAAACAAACGGTATTGGTGGCGGTTACGGGTATGCTCCTTGTCAGTGGTTGTGCCACGGAGCCCGGAAAAAAAACGGCCGTGGGTGCCGGTGTAGGTGCTGTCCTTGGTGCGGCGGCAGGGGCCATTATTGGCCATCAATCCGGCGAGCGCGACAAGGGTGCTCTGGTCGGTGGCCTGGTGGGCGCCGGTGTGGGCGGAGCCGTTGGTAACGCGAAGGAGGCGAAGGAAAAAAGGATCGCTGCGCCGAAACTGCCCAACAAATAATCAGGGCATGTATTGATTTTTAAGGGGAGCCTTTTTTTGGCTCTCCTTTTTTCTGCCATGAAGGCGTTGTTTGTCCACGCTCATTTTGACGATTACGAGTTTGCCGCTGCCGGCACGTTCGAGATGTGGCGGCGGCGACTGGGCAGCGACTTTCGGGCGCGGCTGGTCATCTGCACCGACGGGGCGGCGGGGCATCACCGGATGTCGCGGGAGGAAACGGCGCGCGTCCGGCTGGCCGAGCAGATGGAATCGGCCAAGCTGGCCCAGTGCGAGGTGGAGCCGCTGATTTTGCCCAACGGCCGGGCGCCGCGCGAAGCTTGCCTGCAGGTGGACAGCGATTTGCTGGCGGCGCTCTGGAAGGCGATCCGCGACTTCGAGCCGGATTACCTGTTCGCCCCGCCGGTGCCGTCCGACTCCCTCGCCGGGCTGCACGTGGATCACGTCGCCGTGGCGGAGGCGGTGCGCAAGGTGGCCTACATGATCAATGTGCCGCACGCCTTCACGCCGGAATATCCGTCCGACGAAGGCGAGCCGAGGCCGTGCAAGGTGCCGGTCATCCTCACCGCATATGATTCGTATATGTTCGGGGCGAACTCGTTCGACTTGGGAGTGGACGTCAGTGCGGCGTTCGAGCTGATGGTGGACATGACCTGGTGCCATCAGTCGCAAGTGACCGAGTGGCTGCCTTGGGTCGGGCGGCACGACATGGCCGTGCCCAAGTCAAAGGACGAATGGCGAGCGACGCTCGAGCACCGCTACGCCAAGCGCAACCGCGAGCTTGGCCTCGGCGGCGAGCCGATGGCGGAGGTGTTCGGCGTCACCGCTTGGGGCGAAATCCCGACGCTGGAGCAATTGAAAACCGATCTGCCCAATCTCAACACCCCGCCCGAGACCGAGGCCCGCTTGGCCAAGCGCCTGGCCCAGTGGCGCGGCGAGTGAGCGCTTGGCCAAGCGGAGGGGGCGGTATTCCGGCTTGAGGATTTTGTCATTTGTTTTATCCTGCCGGCGGCATGTCCACGCTGGATCGATTTGAGAGTGTCTTCAACGCCGCGTCCCGGGAGGTGTTCGCGCGGCAACCGGTCGAGGTCGGCCGGGTGCTGGTCGTGCACGACCTTCCGGAGTCGAGGCAGGATGATTTTCTATACTTGGCCAAGGGTTTTCTCTCGGCACTGGAGACCGGGGACGGGTCGGAGTGGGAGTTTTTTGGCGGCGACACGCCGTTTGGGATCCGGGAGGTGTTGGACGCAGTGGAGCGGGCCAAACCGGATTTGGTCGTGACGTACCGCGATCTGCACGGCGCGGTCGGGGAGTGGCCGCACAGCCTGGGCCGGCACGTGGACGTGTTGACGCAGTCGACCTCGACACCGGTGCTGGTTCTGCCGCGTTCGGAGCGGGGGGATGTGCCGGGGCATGCGCTCCAGAACACCGACCGGGTCATGGCGGTGACGGATCACCTGGCCGGGGATCACCGGCTGGTCAGTCACGCGGCGCATTTCACGCGGGACGGTGGGACGCTGTACCTTGCGCATGTCGAGGACGACACGGTGTTTGAGCGGTACATCGCGGCGATCGGGAAAATCCCGGATCTGGACACCGACGTTGCCCGCGAGGCGATCCGGGCGCGGCTGCTGGAGGATCCGATGGAGTACATCGAGTCGTGCCGCGCCGGTCTGGCCGAGGGGAACCCAACGCTCACGGTCGAGAGCCGGGTGACGCTTGGGCACCGGCTCGCCGATTACCGGGAGTTGGTTGAGGAGAACGAAATTGACCTGCTGGTCATGTACACGAAGGACGACGAACAGTTGGCGATGCACGGGATCGCGTATCCGCTCGCGGTCGAGCTGCGAACGACGCCGCTGCTGATGCTGTAGGGAGGATGCGGGAATGGAATTGATCATGTTAGCCACCACCGCCCACGCCGCTTCCTCGGTGGCGCCGTGGATCACCTATTTGTTTGCCGGGCTGTTGGTGGCGATGGTGCTGTGCCTTGCGCTGGAGGAGAAGATCCACGCAAAGAAATCGGTGATCGTCGGCGTGACGGCGGTCATCGCGCTGTTGCTGGGGGCGTTCACCGAAATCCTGCCGTTCGGCCCCGTAGACTTGCCGAACGGACACAAGATGAAGCTGCCGGTGTTCATCCCGGGGATCGAGTGGGGGGTGATCACGATCATCCTCGGCTCGAGTTTGTTTGTCGACGTGACGAGCCAGTCGGGCCTGTTCACCTACATCGCGATCCGGCTGACGAAGGCGTCGAGGGGCGATCCACGGCGGTTGCTTTGGTTTTATGGCGTGATGACCGTGGTGTTCAGCGCCGTGCTGAACAACGTCACCGCGATGATTATCGTCGGGTCATTGAGCGCCGTGTCGCTCGGCAAGCTTGGCCAACGGGAGAAGCTGCTGGGCTTCTTGCTGGTGGAGGGGTTGCTGACGAACATCGGCGGCCTGCTCACGCTGATTTCCTCCGTGCCGAACATTATCGTCGGAACCACGGCGGGGATCGGGTTTGTGACCTTCTTCATCAAGGCCGCGCCGTACGTCGTCGTGGCCACTGCCGCCACCATCGTGATGGGTGCCAGGGTGTTTGGGATCGAGTCGCTCAAGACCGACGAGGAACGGGCCGTGGCGCTTGGCCAGGTTTCGAGCTTCGACGAGCGGGACGGCATCGAGAGCATGGGCTTCTTTTGGTTTGGCGCGGCGATGCTGCTGCTGTTCATCTGTTTCATTGCCACCGCGTCGTTTGATGGCTGGCCGATCGGCAAGCTGGGCATGGGGTTCGTGGCGATGATGTTTGCCGTGATCATGCTCTGTAAATTCAAATCGAGCGTGGGCAAGTTTTACAGTGGCGTCGACTGGGATCTGCTGTTCTTTTTCGTCTATCTGTTTGTTGCCATCTACGCGATGGAGCAGGCGATGGTGCTGGATCTGATCGGCAGGGGCATCGAGCCGATCATCGGGATGGGCGCCAAGCTGGGCGGCGGCCTGTTGCTGGTCTCCTCCGCCGTGGCCAGCAGCGTGACCGACAACATCCCGCTCGCCGCGGTGCTGTCGAACATCCTCAAGTCGATGGATCCGGCCGTCGACCCCGGCATGTGGTGGTCGGTAATTTTCGGCGCGAACCTCGGCGGCAACCTGACGCCGATCGGCTCCGCGTCAACGCTGGTGGCGGTGACCCTCATGCACAAGCACGACCTGCGCATCTCGTTTATCGGCTTCGTCAAAAAAGCATTGCCGTTCGCGCTGCTTCACATCGCGCTGGCCACGCTGTATGTGCTTCTCGTGTTGAAGCACCTGCCGGGCTGAGCCGGTTATTTCCCGGCGTGGCGGGCCACCTGGAAGATGCCGAACAACAGCAGGACGGCGCCGGCCGGCAGGAGAATGATGCCAAGCCCCGGATCGGCCCCGTGGGTGACCAGGCCGCCGAGTATGAAGCCGCCGGGCACGAGCAGGGTCGCGGCGGCAAGGCAGCGGGAGGCCAGGACGCGCGCGCCGGCCGGCAGGCCCAGCCGGGGCAGCGAGGCGGCGAACACGATGTTGAGCACCGACAACAATGTCCCGTGCGCGTGGCCCAGCCGGAGCATCAGCCGGTGCGTTTCATCGTCACCGACATTCACATACCAAGGGGCCTTGAACGCCAGCATGCCCTCGAGCAGGATGCCAAGGCAAACGAACAGGAACAGCGACCACCAGCCCAACCGGAAATGCCGTTGCTCCTCCGGCGTGGCCTGGCCGCCGGCGGTGGGGGGAGCCGGGTGGGCCGGGGCGTTTCGGGCCTGTTGGGCGGCCTGTTCGCGTCGGGTCGGTTTGTGTTTGCTCATTCCTGTAGGGTCATCGGGCGGTTGTTGCGTTGGGCGGTCAATCGGGCGGCGTCATCTTCCAGCGGGCGGCCACGGCCGTCGAGCAGAAGTTCGGCCCGCGGCGCTTGGCCAAGCGGGCCGGCGTTGGCCAAGCGGCGCCGGATGGCGGCGATTTGGTCGGCGCGCTTGGCCAAGGGGGCGGTGTAGTCGAACGGCGCGCCGGCAAAGGCGGGATCGGCCGTCAGCGCCTTGTGGGCAATTTGGCGAACGGCGGCGTACGGGTCGTCCATCGCCCGGATCAGCCATGGTGCCTGCCAGTCGCCGCCGGAGGCTCTGCGGGCCGGTTCCCAGCCCATGTGCCAGGCGGCGATGGCGCGCTGGCCGGCGTCGCCCTTGAGCAGCATCGTGAGCGTCGCCGAGACCGACTCACCGTCGTCGTCGAGCGTCGGCCGCCGGTGGCCGTACCACTCAGCCAGGTGCCGGCCGGTCCAGTCGAGGGTTTGGTCGAGATGGCAGAGGTTGCAGGCGTTGGGGCGGCCGGTTTTCAACTGCGCCCCGACGCTGGGCGAGTCGACCTGGTGGCTGCGGATGGCGCCGAGCAGGCCGTAGGTGGTGTGCGGCATGTGGCAGTTGTAACAAAGGCTGCCGGTGGAGCCGGCGGCGTGGTGGGTGTGCGCGGCTGGGTTGTCGCGGAAACCGTCGTGGCACTGGAGGCACGCCTCGTTGGTGGCCATGCGGGGCGCGAGTTGGTCGTTGCGGTCGTGGTAGCCGTGCATCGAGTGGCAGGAGAGGCAGGACAATTTGCCGCGCTGAAAGCAGGGCGTGTCGAGCAGGCCGTTGTATTCGCGGCCGGTGACGCGCACCATGCCGTCCGGCCAGAAACGATCGAGCAAATCCCCCCTGCCGAGGGGCAGATGTTTGTGCGTGGCGACGAACGCCTTGAGTTCCGCAGGCGTGCCCGGGTTTTTGTCGGCGATGAAGTTGCTAGCGTGAACGACGGCGACGCGGGGTTTCAAATTTTGGCCGGGCAGGAAACGCGGGCCGTTTTTGTTCCAGTCGATTTTTTGCGCCTGACTCTGGCTTTGGTACGAGTGGCACTGGCCGCAGGCTTGTGTCGATAAGCGGTGGTCGAGTGTCTCGCTGCCGGGATTGAGGATGCCGTGGGCCGCCCCGCCGCCGAGGCGCGACCGGTAACGGTTGGCGGGATTTTGGTAGTGGGCAATGTGCGCCCCGGCCGGGCCGTGGCAGGCTTCGCAGGCGATGCCCAGTTCCGCGATCTCGGTGTTGACGGTGCCGGTGTGGGCATCGGCGCCGGGGCGTCCGGCGACCGCGTGGCACTTGATGCAAACGTTGTGCCACTTGGCGTCGGGCGGGGCGAGGTTCGGGTCGCGCAGGAAGGTGTCCGACACCGGCGCCCATTTTTGATCGGCAACCAGCCAGCCGTACGGGAAGGGATGCTGCAGGTTGCCCTTGGCGTCGGCGACCCAATAAACCTGCAGATGGTGCGAGCCGGTGGTGAGGGTCACGCGCTGGACCTCCTGCTTGATGCCGTCGGCACCGACCGTGGTGACCCAGTATTCGTCCCCCTTTTTTTCGAGCTGCAGCTCCGCTTGGCCAAGCGGAAGCCGGGTGCCGTCCCAGTTGGCCAAGACCGCCCCCGGCTTGGCCAACTGCGTCATCGTGCGGTGGTAGCTGTGGTGCCAACTGTGGTACTCGGACGGGTGGCAGGCGCGGCAGGTTTTAGACGAGGCGTAGGCGTTGTCCGGATCGGTGACCGGGCTGAGCCGGGCCTGCACCGGTGCGGAGGAGAGCAGCCTGTCGCGCGAGGCGGCGTTGTGCGCGTCCACGGTGTACTTGAAGATCCCCAGCCCTGCGGCCAGCGCGAGGGGCAGCGCCACCAGTCCGGCGGCCTGTAGGCGGGTTGTCTGGCCAAGGAATGGCAGTATCGCGACCAGCAGCAAACCGGCTGGGATGATCAGTTCCAGCCCGGGCGAGTCGAAGGTTGTCAACGCGCCGCTCATTGACGGTCAGTCGATCGCCGCCGGGATCGTAAGTCGGTAGTAGCCGTTGGGCAGCGGCAGATGGACGGCGGGAATCCCGTAGGTGACCGTGCGTTTGGCGTCTGCGGCCGGGAACGCCTGCACTTGAATCCAGTCGCCGCTGGCGAGGTCGGAGGCGCTCCACAGCCGATACGCGCGCCCGGCCTGTGCCTCGAACGAGACGATCACAGTGCGTCCGTGCAGCGTCAGGTCGAGCGCCAGCACGCTGGCGGGGTCATCCGGCCGGGTACCGGCGAGATATTCCTCGAGGTTGGTGTGGCCGTCGTCGTCCGGGTCGAGCGCGGCATCGGCGGCGCTATTTGGGTTGAGCCCGTATTGGTCTTCCCAAAGGTTGGGCAGGCCGTCTTCGTCGGAATCGCCGAGAATCAGGTTTGCCCGGCCCGGCGTGGCGCTGTTCGGGAAGAAGACAATCGACCTGGCCCCGTCGGGGTAGCGGCCCTCCGAGGAGCCGCGTGTCTGCTCGCCGAACAGCACCGAGTCGATCTTTTTGTCCTTCGTGTCGGTCAGGACGATCTCTTCGCCGCTGCCGCTGAGACGGAAGCCGAGGTGCGTCGGCCCGTCGGCGGGGGTGTTGTCGGCGGCCAGGCGGAGAAACCCGCCGGGGCCGATGAACGAGAGCGGCGGCAGCACGGTCTTGTCCGGCTGGGCCGGGTCGTCGCTCAACTTCAGCCCGGCGAGCGCGACCGGGAGGGAGGAATTGTTGAACAACTCGAGCCAGTCGCTGCCGTTCTCCGGCCGGGCCATCCATTCGTTGATCGAGAGCGACCGGATGCTGCCCAGGTCCGACTTGGCGTTGGCCAAGCCGGGGGTGGGGGTGGTGAGCGTCCACGGGCCAAGGCCGTCCGGCTCGCGCCCGATGGAGAGATTTCCGGCCTGCGGGCCGAAACCGATGGCGTCCTGAATCTTCAACCCCGCATCGCTTGGCCACCACAGCGCGATGTTTTGGCCGTCGGCGTCGAGCGCGAAGCCGGTGTGCAGCCCGGGCGCCTCCTGCTGGTTGTCGCACCAGACGACGAGGCGGCCCCTGGCCGGCAGGATGGTTTGCGCCGGGAAAAAGAAGGTTGGCTCCAGGGCGACCCCGTCGCCGAGACCGGCACCGCCGAGGTCGATGTCGCGATCGGTCGGGTTGTGCAGCTCGATCCAGTCGGGGTTGGTGTCTCCGTTTGCCACCGAGCCGCGATTGGCGGCCATCAACTCGTTGAGAATGACGCCGTCCGGCAGGCTTTCGACGGTGGCGCTCAGGCTCATGCCGAAGGCGAGGTCCCGGTCATTGGTCGAGTATTGGTGCACCTCGACCGCGAGGAGATTCTCGCCCTGCTTCAGCGATTTGCCGGGGAGCGTGATCTGGCCGCTCAGCTCGGCGTCGGCCACGGAATCCAGCGCCCGAGTGGTGTGGCGGATGCTGCCGCGTTCCTTCATGTTCACGCGGTGGATATGCTTGCCGTTGAGATAAAACACCGCGCCGTCGTCGACGAGGTAGCGAATCTGCAGCTCGCCGCCGCCGGCCGGCGGGTCGAAGTTGAACGTTTTGCGGAAATAAAACGTGGTTGGCCCCATCTTGAGGGTGGTGGCCATCTTGTGTTTTTGCCGGGAGGTGGCGCGGCCCAGGTACGATTTGCCGCTTGGCCAAGCGGAGTCGTCGTACTCGGCCTTGCGCCAGGTGGTGCCGAGGTTCGTGCCGTCTGCGTTGTATTTCCATTCCGTGTCCGTGAGGGAGACGAGATCCTCTGACCGGGCATGGCCGCCGTAGCGGAAGCCAGCCTCCGTGTTGGGCAGCGACTTGCGCCCGCTTGAGTCGATCACGGTCGCCCGCCAATAGTAGGTGCGGCCGAATTCGAGCCGGTCGAACGGCACCGGCATCTCAGTCAGTTGCTCCGTGGTCCTGGCCTTGAAGACGGGGTAGGTGAACGAGCCGTCGGCGGCGCGGATTTCCCAGATCGTCTCGGCGTGGGTGGCCGCCCCGTCGCTGCTCTTGAAGGCCGACACCACCATCGACGCCGGGGCGTAGACGGAGCCGCCGCCGGTCAACTGCTGGGCCGACGGTTGGCTGGGGATGTTCACGTTGCCGCACTGCTTGTTGACATTGGACAGGCGGCCGCGGGCGAACGCGGTGTAGCCGGTCAGGCCCATGCGGCCGAGGCTCTCCGGCGTGAGCAGCGTGTTGTTCAGGTAGTACAGGTGCTCCTTGTACTCGGTGCGGAACGCCTTGAAAAACGCATCCTTGATGGTGTGCGTGCCGTGGGTGGTGTTGGGGTTGCCTGCCTCGCCGATAAAGATGGACCGGCTGATGTAGTCGTTGCGCATGTCGTTGTCGAAATCCCAAGGCAACAGCGCCCACCGTCCGTCGGCCCGGCGCCAAAGGTAGAAGTTGTGCACCGTGTCGTCCCACGTCCCCATCCAGTTGCGCACGGCGATGTAGCTCATCAGCGACTCCAAGTCCCAGTTCGCCTCGAACCATTTCTTGAGTCGGGTGCGGTTGCTCCGGTTCTTGGCCAGGCCATCGATCATTTCCTTCAACTCGGTGTGTCCCTTCCAGTCCTGGTTTTTGGAGGAGTAAATCCACTCGTACCGCTGCAGCGACGCCCAGCCGTCGTTGGTTCCCAGTTTGCCGCCGTCGCCCCGGCCGTACGGGCCGAGGTTTTGCAGGATACCACTCGACTTGAAGATATGCCCATTCGGCTCGACCTCGGTGCCGGGGTTCCGGCGGGCCTGGTCCTCATGGTATCTTTCGAGCAAACGGTCGTTGTGATCCTCCACCATCAGGCGCCGCATCTTGCGCTTGTTGATGGCGACATCGACCCATTCGGTGTGCGAGGTCGGCAGGCCAAGCTCGCGGTACAGCGTGTGCCCGGCCACGGTCACGTTGTCCTTGTCCATAAACAGCAAGTCGCTCTGGCCATCAAACTGGTTGTAGCGCGGCAGACGCACCTTCCACGAGTTGCGGCCGGAGTTGCGGCGGTAGAAGCTGCCGTTCCAGCGGGCGTACACGTCGCGCACCTCGCCGTTGTAAACGAGGATGCCGTGCACGGTGTCGTTCCACGGGCCGCGCGGGATCACGTCCTTCGCCGGGCGATAGCCGCTGCGGGGGTTGGCCGCGGCGTTTTTGGAAAGTTGGCTAGTGCCGTTGCGTGACACCAGCAGCTCGAAATATTTCCGCGTCTCGCTGAACTTCGGCATCACGAAGTAGGCGTGCCACTGGTACGGGTCGCTCTTGCGCGGCGAGAGTTGCTCCAGCCCTTGGCCAAGGTCGGCCAGGATTCGGTAGCGCACCAGCGTCCGGTCCGGTTTCTTCGGCAGCGTGTGCGTCCATATGCCCTCCTTCAGTTTCATGCCGCGCTTGGCCAAGGTCTCGTCCTCCTCCTCGAGGTTGTCGTAAAAGTACTCCAGCGTGACGCCGGCAAGCGTCTCGTTGGTGGAGAACCGCGCCTCGATCGTGACGGTTTCCAGCTTGCTGATCAGCGTGTCGCCGTTGCGGTCGACCGCGCGGACGGAGGTGACGATGGGCGCCGGCATCGAGCGCACGCGCGCGACGTGGTTCGGCCGGCCCGGCGTGGCGTTCTTCTCAAGCGGCGAGGCGACCCAGTTGGCCGGATCGCTGCCCGGCAACGAGAAGTTGATCCGCTCCAGCGACCTTCCCCGATACTGGTACTGCATTGGGTCGATCCCGGTCCACTTCGGCCCGGCACCGATCGAGTCCGCGCCGATGGGCCACGGGAACTGGGCCGAGTAACGGACGGTGTCCTCGACGTTGCCGCCGTCGTTTTCCACACTCACGCGCTCGCCGTTGTTGCTGAGCACGCCCTCGTACGGCCCCAGCACGTTGATGCCGGACAGGCGGTACTCCTTCACGGCGGCCAGGCGCCCGGGGTTTTTCGCCACGACCAGGAAATCGCCGCTCTCGACCTTCGTCCCCGCCGGGAAGGCGTAGTCGATCCCGCCGCTGATCCGCCAGTTGTCCAGCGCAACCGTCTCGCGGCTGAAGTTGTGCAGCTCAATAAACTCATGCACGTCCTCCGAAAGGTCGAGCGTCGGCTTGCCTATTTTGTCGAACTCCGGCTCCTCGATTGGGTGGTACATGATCTCGGAGATCACGATGCGCGGCGGCGGCGGCGCGTTGGCGTCCACGCGGTAAAACCAGCCAAGCGGCGCGAACGGTTTCTCGAACGGGTTCGTGCCGGTGATCTCCGGGTACAGGTCCCACGAGACGTTCACTTCGGCCCCCGGCGCTTGGCCAAGCGCAAAGAGGTAGCGGCTGTCGCTGACCTTCGTCACGCTCTGGGCCGGCTGGCCGTTGATCCGCAGGTCGCCGGCGTCGACGCCGCTGACGTTCATGCTGAACTCGACCTCGATCGTGTCGAGCGACTTCACCGCCAGCCCGGCCGGCGGGTTGGTGCGCTTGACGTACGGCGGGTTGGCGTCGGCGTGGTTATAGCTCCAGCGGTTGCCGGTGGCGGTTTCCTGGAACGAATTGGGGGTCTGCGCCTGGTCAACAATCCCGTGCCCCTCAGCCCAGTGCAGGCGCACCTTGCCTTGGGGCAGGCTTCCGAGTTGAAACGCCCACGACCGGCCGCCGCCCACGACCGACTGCGCCGGCACGCCGTTGGCCAGCAGGTCGGCGGCGTCCACACCGGTCACCGGCTCCGTGAAGGTGACGCGGATGCGGCCCAGGTCCGAGGCCAAGCCGGCCGGCGGATCGACCGACGCCACCTTGGGCGGGACGCTCTCGACCGACACCACGGAGAGGCGCGCGTCGAACAAGGCGTCCGGGCTGGTGCGCCGCTGGTTGAGCACGATCACCGCGATCGTGTTTTCGCCCCCGACCAGAAACTCCCCCGGGCTCTTCAGCGTGTAGTTGCGGAAGCGCAGCGGCTCCGACGCCGCCTTGGAGGCGGCCGAGCTGTACTTGGGCTTTGCAATCTCGACGTTGTGCCGCGCCACCTCGATGCCGTTGATGTAGGCCACGAACCCGTCGTCGACCTTGGCCCGGAGCGTCATCGAGGTGACCGTGCCGGGGTCGGGGGCGTGGAACTTGTGTCGGAGAAAAAACGTATTGTAGCGGCTCTTCATGTCCTCCAGCTCGGTGCCGCCGGTGACCTTCTCGCCGAAGAACACCGGCGTCGGGGCGCTCTCCCAGTCCGAGTCGTCATGCGCCGCCTTGGTCCAGGCCCAGTAGTCCGGGCGGCTGGGGGTCTTGCGGCCGCGCCACAGTTTCCAGTCCGATTCGTAGTCGATCAGCGTCACCGCCTGGCCGGCCGGGGCGGCAAACAGCAGAGCCAGCAGCAACAGCCCCGCGCGCACAAAAACACGCGCGGTGCATCGCTGGCGAAATGCGGGCGAACTGGTCATGTCCCGGGAATGTACCCAAATCGGGGCAGTTTTCAATGCCGCAACTGCACGATTGCAATCGAGTCACGGTGCGTCTAGCTTCCGCCAAAGCAGAAAACGACGATGCGATTTGTTGCCACTATCGCCGCCACGCTGTTGTTGGGTGCGCCTGGCCAGGCGGATCAGGCCAAGCGCTGGCCGTTCACGCCGGTTGTCCCGGTCGTCCCCCCGGCGGTGACGAACACCAACTGGGTCAGCAACCCGATCGACGCGTTCATCCTCTCCCGGTTGGAGGCCAACGGCATCGAGCCGGCGCCATTGGCCAAGCGCCGCGCGCTGGTGCGGCGGCTGTATCTCGACCTGCTCGGCGTGCCGCCGGAGCCGGAGGCCGCCGACGCTTTTGTCGACGACCGCAGCCCGCTTGCCTACGAGCGGCTCGTCGACCGGCTGCTCAACGATCCGCGCTACGGTGAACGGTGGGCGCGCCACTGGCTCGACCTGGCGCGGTACGCCGACACCGCCGGCTACGAGGGCGACCCCGACATGCCGCACGCGTGGCGCTACCGCGACTACGTCATCGACTCGCTCAACCGCGACAAGCCATACGACCTGTTCATCCGCGAGCAGATCGCCGGCGACGAGTTCAACGAGATCATGGGCGCGGGCGAACTGCCGGGGATGGACGCCGAGCGCACCGTCGCGCTGACGTTTTTGCGGCTCGCGCCGTTCACCGAGCCGCGCGGCGACCGCTCCCGGCACGAGCTGCTCAGCGAGATGACCTCGACGGTCAGCTCCGTGTTTCTCGGGCTCACGATGGGCTGCGCGCAGTGCCACGACCACAAGCATGACGCCATCCCGATCGCGGACTTTTACCGCATGCAGGCGTTCTTCTCGACGGTGCAGCTCCCGCCGCCCGAACGGGGTGACGGCTTCCAGATCGGCGGCCCGTTGTCAGCGCGGTTTTACCGCGCCCATGAGGAGGCGTTAATCAACGACAAGCGTGCCCGGCTGCAGCGCGAGGCCGGCGAGGCCAAGTCGAAACTGGCCGAGTTGACGAGGCAACTGGAGCCGCGCATCGCCAGGCGCGACGCCGGGTTCGGCCTGCAGGTTTACGGCGGCGGCCTGGGCAACGACTATCTTTACGACCCCGCGAACGTGACCGACGGCCAGCCGCATTACGCCGTCGCGTCGACCGATGGCAGGGCGTGGTCGTTTTTCACCGACGGGAAACCGGCCGGGTCGCTGGGCAGCAAGAGCGGCGCGAACAACGGCAAATGGTACGGCGATCTTCCCAAGCCGGGGTACGTCAGCCTCGGCGATTATACCGAGGGCACCGGCCAGCCCAAAAACGCCGGCCACAAGGGGGCGTTCGCGGAGGTGTTGATTTACGGCCGTCCGCTGAACGGCGGGGAACTTGGCGCGCTCGACCGTTATGTGAAGGCCAAGTATCACGGCGAAGGGGCGGTGCCTGAGCCGCCCACAGACGGGCTGCGGTTTTGGCTCGACGCCGCCGACCTGGACGCCAACGCCGAGACTCCCAACCCGGCCGACGGCGACCGCATCGGCGTCTGGGTGGACAAGGTCACGAAGACCGCGCTGGGCCAAGCGGAAGTCAGCCGGCAGCCCCGGCTCGCGCGGCTTGGCCAAGCGCCGGCATTGTATTTCGACAAAAGTTTTCTGCGGGGCGACCTCGCCCGTGGCGGCTTGGCCAAGTTCCTCGACGATCAGGCCGGCACGGTCGTGGTTGTGTTTTCCGCCGACCACACCGGCGAGGGATACGGATTCGAGGTCGGCGGTGCCGGCGCGATGCTCGGGACGTTTATCAACCCGGCCGCGGCCAAGGGCACCAAACTGCGCGACCAAATCTACGACTACTCCAACGATCTGTTCACCAAGAACGAGCGGGATCTCTTTTATCGACTGGAGAACCGGGAACGCTTCGTCAAGCAGCACCTCAAGCGGCTCAAGCCGGTTGCCATGTCGCTGCGGCATTCGTTCGGGCCGCCGTACGAGCCGGGCGTGCCGGTCACCACCGTCAAGCTGCGCGGCGAGTACGACAACCCCGGTCCGGTGGTGAAGGCCGGGTTCCCGGGCATCATCGCCGGCCACACGAAACCGGCGGCTGTCCGGCTTGACCCGTTCAAGCGCTGGCCGACGCGGAGCCGCCGTATGGCCTTGGCCAACTGGATCGCCAGCCGGGACAACCCGCTCACCGCCCGCGTGATGATGAACCGCCTTTGGTACCGGCACTTCGGCCGCGGCTTGGTCCGGACACCAAGCGACTTCGGCAAACTCAGCGGAGGCGTGACACACCCGGGACTACTCGACTGGTTGGCCGGACGTTTCGTCGACAGGGGCTGGAGCCTGAAGTCGATGCACCGGCTGATTGTCACCTCCAGCACCTATCGACAGTCGTCACTGGTGAAAAATGAGGCGGCCTTGACGGTCGATCCGTTGAACAACCTGTGGTGGCGCCGCGAGCGGCGGCGGCTCGACGCCGAATCCATCCGCGACAGCGTGCTCGCGGTGAGTGGCCGGCTGAACCCGGAACTGTACGGCCTGCCGATTTTCCCGCCGCTGCCGGGCGACATCGCCGAGACGGTGAAGTACTCCGAGAACAAGTGGGATACGCAGCTCGACCACGCCGGGCGCAAGCGCAGCATTTACATCTACCAGCAGCGCACGCTGAACATGCCGTTCATGCAGGCGTTCGACTCGACGGTGTGCGACGAGTCACGGCCTCGCCGACGCACCTCCGTCACGCCGCTACAGGCGTTGTCGCTGTTCAATGGCGACTTTGTGAACGAGGAGGCCGCCGCCCTGGCCGGGCGCATCCAGCGCGAGGCCGGGGAGAGCGCGGAGGAAAAAGTGCGCCTGGCCTGTCGGCTGGCGCTTGGCCGTCCGCCAAGCGCAGGGGAGTCCCGGTATTTCAGCCGTCTGCTGGGACAGGCGGCCGACGCGGACGCTGCCCTGAACGGATTCTGCCGCGTCCTGCTCAACGCCAACGAGTTCGTTTACATCGACTGATCCGGGCCGCACGGTATTGGCTTGACTTGGGCGAGTCATATGCACACCGTCGCGTCGTTCGCGGAACCAACATCGATCAGAAAGGCAATTATTGCATTCGTAGTGACAGGAGCGTGCGTTGACTGTGTTTACACCAGTTGTGTGGAGGTTTGCCCGGTGGAGGCCTTCCATGAGGCACCGGACCGGCTGCTGATCAATCCCGACACCTGCATCGACTGCGATGCCTGTGTGCCGGAATGCCCGGTGGAGGCCATCTTCGCCGAGGATGACGTGCCGGAGGATCAGCAGGAGTGGATCGACCTCAACAAGGAAGCCGAGAACCACCCCGTCATCCCCAACGTCAAGGAGCCGCTCAAGGGGCCGAAGTGTGTGAACCCCAACGCTGCCTGAGCCGACGCTTCGATCCAGTCCCTCCCCCTCCCCGTCGCCTCGCGGAATCCGGTTCTGCGGGTGGCGAAATTCCCGCTCGCATTTGCATGAACGGGTGGTAGTTTTTCGGCGTTCAGATGAAACCAAGCGCTTGGCCAAACCGCAGGGAGTTTCTCTCCCGAGCCTGGAACGGCATCGGGGCGCTTGGCCTGGGCGGTGTGCTGGCGGACGACCTGCGTGCCGCCGTTGGCCAAGAAAACCCGTTTGCACCGCGGCGGACCCATTTCGCACGCAAGGCGAAAAACTGCATCTTCCTGTTCATGCAGGGCGGCGTGAGCCAGATGGACTCGTTCGAGTACAAGCCCCGGCTGCGTGAACTGCACGGCAAGCCGCTCTCCCGCATCCCCGAGATTTCCGGCGAACTGCAGGGGCGCCTCTCGTTCCCGCACGTCACCGTCGGCAGCCCGTTCGAGTTTGCCCGGCACGGCCAGAGTGGCCGCTTGATGTCCGACCGGTTCCCGCAGCTTTCCGGCCATGCCGACGACCTGGCGTTCATCCACGGCATCAAGACCGACAACCAGAACCACGGCCCGTCAACGCTGCATGTGAACACCGGCAGCCAGTTTCCCGGCAGCCCATCGGTCGGTTCCTGGGTGAGCTACGGGCTGGGCAGCGCCAACCACAACATGCCGGGATACGTGGTTATCCAGGATCCTCGCGGGGCACCGGTCAATGGCGCGGCCATCTGGAGCAACGGCTACCTCCCAGCGGCGCATCAGGGCACCCTGCTGCGGCCGAGCGGCACGCCGATCCTGAACCTCGATTCTCCCGACGGCATCGGCCGCATCCGGCAGCGCCGTGAGATGGATGCACTGCAGTGGCTCAACCGCCGCCACTTGGCCAAGCGCGGTAGCGACAGCGAACTCGAGGCGCGCATCAGCGCCTACGAACTGGCGTTTCGCATGCAGAACGAGGCACCGGAACTGATGGATATCAGCAGCGAGCCACGGCACATCCGCGACCTGTACGGTCTGGACAACGGCACCACCTCCGGTTTCGGCCGCCAATGCCTGCTGGCGCGGCGCATGGTCGAGAGCGGCGTGCGCCACACGCTGCTCGTACACGGCGTGCAGATCACTTCCTCGAGTTGGGATGATCACGGCGACGTGAAAGGGGGCATGATCCGCCACTGCTCGGAGGTCGATCGTCCCGTCGCCGGTTTGCTGGCCGATCTCAAGCAGCGTGGTTTGCTCGACGAGACCCTCGTCGTGTGGGCTTCCGAGATGGGCCGCACACCGTTCCTGAACGGCGGCATGTCGTCGCGCCCCGGCCGGGAGCACAACTCGTGGGCATTGACCATGTGGATGGCCGGCGGCGGCATTCGGGGAGGCACCACCGCCGGGGCAACCGACGAGTTCAGCCTGCGCGGCATCGGCGAGACCCTCCACGTTCGCGACGTGCACGCGACGATCCTTGACCTGATGGGGCTCGACCAGGAGGCGGTCAACTATCGCCACGCCGGGCGCATCCGCAAGCTGACCGACATCGGCGGCCGGGTGCTCCGGGAAATCATCGCCTGACGCTGTCCTGTCGTCCCAAGCGGGACCGGGGCGATGGAAAAGAGTCTAAAAAAATAATTGACTAAAAGATAAACTGTCCCGTATTCTTCCCGCATGAATGCGACAGCCGGGTTGATTGTGGCCATCCTCATCCTGGGGGCGGCGATGTTCATGTTGGGGCAGATCATTCCCGCCATCTTGGTGTTGGCCAAGGTCTTGGTGATGTTTGCCGTCATCGTCCTTGGCATCGTGGTTCCCATTCAGGCGGCCAGCCTGAAACTGGCGGTTCGCGCAATCTTCAAGGAGGACGTCTCGTTCAAGGCCTCTTATGTCCTGATGGCGATCCTGCTCTTCGTTTATGTCGTGATCATGATGGTGGCATTCAAGACGCCCATCATCGCCTACGCGGGGCAGTTTGTTGTCGGCTCCTTTCTGCTGGGCAGGTTCATCGAAATGGATGGGGATCCGATCGGCATCCTGAAGGGCGCGCTGGTCTCGCTGCTGACCACCGCCATCACTTACGGGATTATGTTTGTTGCGGGCAGCACGATCATGGGGATGCTGGGGTAACGAATGATGCGCGACTTTTGAGGACCACCGCCGGTTGCCCGCCCGCTTGGCCAAGCGCTACTTGGCGATGAGTTGTGCCGGTTGCAGGACGCCGTGGCGGATCCGGTTGCCGCGCGGGCCGTTACAGGTGTAGGTGAGGTGCACCGCGCCGTCGGCCGCCTGGAGGACGGCGGGGTAGCCGAAGGAGGTGGCTCCGTCGCCCTGTGGCTCGAGCCGGCGCTTGATGGGCCAAGTTCTGCCCTCGTCTGCGGAAAGGGCGGCGGTGAGGTTGTCGCGGGATCGGGTGGAGTCGTTGTAAACGATGAGCCAGCGCCCGTCTTGCAGGACGGTTACGTCGAGGCTGGAGCCGGGATTGGGGAGGGCGGTGTCCCGCGCCGCGCTCCAGGTTTCGCCGTTGTCGCGGGAGAGGCTCGCCATCACCCGGCCCGGAGGCGGGCCAGAGTCCCGGCAAAACGCAACGATCGTCCCGTCGCGCCGCCTGGCCAAGCTGGGCTGGATGGGGCCAAGGCCGATGATCGGCCGGCTGGCCCGCCACGTGTCGCCGTGGTCGTCGGAGATCGCCACGAGCGAGGCGTTGAAGCCGTCCGAGTAAAGCGGGAGCAGGATCCGCCCGCCTGGCAGCGTCAGCGGGTGGGTGCGGGGCATCCAGCCGGTCTGCCGCTTGAACGGGTCGCGGGCGGCCTTCAGCAGCAGATCCTCGTACGGCCGGGCGTATTCGGCCCACATCGCAGTGTTGAGTTTGATCTCGTCGAAGCGCTGTTCCATCGTTTGAGCGAACTCCGGTCCCGGCTTGAGGGGCACGATATCCTGCCACGACCAGATGGGCGGCCCCTGACCCTGAAAATCCTCCGCACGCTTGACCTTCAGCAGGCTGCATTCCCAGCGATTTGCCAGCACCGCGACCCAGAACAAGCGGAGCCGGCCCTTGGGATCGATGTGCAGGATCGGGTTGCAGTCGGGGAAGCCGGGCGTGTCGGCCATCTCGAAGACCGGGCTCCAACGCTTGGCCCCTTTTTTCAGGCGGGCACCCTGCACGACCACGTCATCCGCCGTGCGTTCGCCGGAGCCGTGATACCAGCAGGCCAGCAGGTCGCCGTTGGGGCATTGCACGATGCTGCTGGAGTGGGTGTGCTTTTTGCCGGGCGGAAAGATGTCGGCGGTGGAGTAGAGGGGCGCGGCCTTGGCCAAGGGGGCGACACTCAACGAAGCCAGCAACGCGAACAAACCAAGCGGGGGGAACGTCATTCGGGGTTCAAGGGAGGGGGGCGGGTTGGTTGGTCAGGTGGCGCTGGATGCGGCGCAGGTCCGGGATGGCCTCGTCGCGGGGTTTGCCGCGCAGGAAGGGGTGGGGGGACTGCCAGCCCCAGCGCTCGGCGCGGCCGTCGGCGAAACTCATGACTGCGCCGCTGCCAAACTCCCCCATCGGCTGCCGGTCCGGATCGGGCGGCAGCCAGCCGTGGCGCTTGGCCGGGCCGTCGCCCCACTTGGTTTGCGGGTAGTAACGCAGGCCGATATTGCCGTCGTTGATGCTGTAGGCGTCCTCGTCCATGAACACAAGCGAGCCGGACGGCCCGGGGTTGCGGATGTCCGAGAACTTTTGGCCGCGTTTGCCCATCTTGTCAACGATGGAGCAGGAGCGTGTCCGGGGATAGTCGCGTCCCTGATACACGGCCTTGCCGCGGTCGGCCGGGCAGCGGTAGATGGTGGTGGAGTCGTTGTACTTGAACAGGATGCCGTTTCGAATGTTTAAATCCGTGATGTCGCGCTTGGCGTTGCCGAGGATCCACGAGCCCCTCAGGCTGATCCATGCGCTGCCGCTGCCGGCGTTGTGGTTGGGGGGGACGACGTAGTCGTTGTCGTCGGTGTACATCTGCCAGCACAGCTGCAACTGCTTGAAGTTGCTGATGCAGGTGATCTCGCGCGCCTTGGCCTTGGCCTTGGAGAGGGCCGGGAGGAGCAGTGCGGCCAGGATGGCGATGATGGCGATCACCACCAGCAGTTCGATCAGGGTGAAGCCGGCGCTGTGTCGCGGGTGGTTTCCGGTGTTCCTGCGCATGATTAAAAATGGCCTGTGTGGATGGGAAAAGAGGCGGACATTGCTGCCCGCCTCCACCCCATTAACCACCATAACCCAAATGTTTATTTCCTCACGGCGCGGCCGAACTGCCGAGCCTGGTCCGGGGTCAGTGTCATTGGGCTGCTGCTGTCATCGGCCACGTCGCTCCATGGGCCGTTGACATTGTCCGCTGCCTGGAGGGTGCCGACCCACTCGACCACCACCTTGCCGCCCTCGCGGCGGATGCTGATGGCCGGCACCTTCAACTCGGCCTCCACGATCTCGTACCAGGCCTTGATGGCCTTGGGATCGCTGGTGTCGTTGAGCAGGTGCTTGGCCCGGTCCCTGACCGAGTACAACTCGAGCGTCATGCCGGGCTCCTTGCGGTGGCTGCTCTGGAACCACACGAAGCGAACCGGGTACAGCCCCGGCTCCTCGGCGACGAAGTTGACGTATTGATCCCGCGCGTAATAGGTGGGCACCTGCTTGAGCGGGACGTCATCGTCCGTGCCGAGAATATTGTCGTCCCCCGGAAGCATCTTTGAGTTGTCGTAAACGCCGATCACGGGGCCGTCCGGCTCGAAGCCGGCGTTGACCTTCCAGCCGCCCTCGCTGTGCATCCCGATCTTGTAGGAACCGGCCTCGAGTTCCAGCCAGGCGTTGATCTCGATCACCACGCCGTCGTGCATGCCGCCCCAGCCGGGCAGCAGGGGAAAGACCTTGTCCTCGTAGCCGAGCCCGGCCCGGAAGTGTCCGGATTCGCCCGGCGCCTGTTCAAACCAGTTGACCAGATCCGCCACCTCATAGACGACGACGAACTCCTCTTCGGCGTCCTCGTGGGCCTCGTTCAGATAAGGCACCTCCTCGTCCTCATAATCCGGATCCAGTATTTTGCCGGCGAGCTGTTTCTCGGCCAGTTCGGCGATGTTTTCGTGCACGCTTTGCTGCCCGGTGGAGGCAGAGCTGATCTGGGTCACGCCGACCATCAGGCCGCGCTTGCTCTCGCCCTCCTTGATGGCCGCCACACGGCTGTCGGCTGGCAGCACCGTGTAGGCGTCCACGTTGAAGACGAAGTCCTTGGACTGTGTCGCGCCGCCGGCGTCCAGCGTGAGGCTGACGGTGTGGGCGGTTTCCTGCGGCAGCAGGGAGGGGTTCCGGCCGGTGATCACGGTGATGCCGTCCGCCTGGGTGACGGATGCCTCTGCGGCGGTGCCGTCCACCGACACAGCGACGCTCGCGGCATCGACCTTCGTGTCGCCGTCATCCTTGACCTGAATCTCAAAGCCGAACGCATTGCCGGCAAACATCGTCTCCAGCGTCATGTCCACCTTCGTGTCCTGGCTCAGGGTGACCACGGTGGACTCGACCCAGTCGACGGCCCAGCCATCACTGGCACCCTCTTGAAAGGCTGAGAAACCAACCGATTGGCCAAGCGCCAGCCCGAGGTCGGCCAAGGGGATCACGGCTTCGACCGAGTCGCCGCCGGCGGCGAAGGTGTAGTCCTTGACCAGCGGCGTGTCATCGCCGACGCCGGGATCGTAGGCGTACACGCCGTTGGGTTTGCCGTCGCGCCACCCCAACTGGACAACCAGATCCACACCAAGCGGCTTGGCCAAGCCGGTGGGGTTGCCCTCGTAGGCGTCGTTCTTGAAGCCGGTGGCCGTGTCGTTGTCGGTGTCGAAGAGCCAATGGTAGTAATAGCGGTTCTTCATCCCCTCGGGCGTCTGCTCCACCGACGGGGCGGCGATGCCGTAAACAGACATCCTCAAATACAGGTTTCCATCCTCCACCAACGCCTGAATCTGCTTGATGTCGCCACTCGAGTCGGCCATGTCCTTCGGATCATCCACCGACGCAATGCCATCCTCGTCCTCAGCTCCCTCGAGCGTCAAGCTGTCGGACTCGACCCAGTCGACCGCCCAGCCGTCGCTCGCCCCTTCCTGGAAGGCGGAGTAGCCGATGGATTGGCCCTTGGCCAAGCCGAGGTCGGCCAACGGAATCACCGCGCTGATCGTGTCGCCGCTTCTGGAGAAGGCGTAGTCCGATACCAGCGGGGAGTCGTCGCCGACGCCCGGGTCGTAGGCGTAGACGCCGTTGGGCTTGCCGTCGCGCCAGCCCAACTGGACGACCAGGTCGACACCAAGCGGCTTGGCCAAGCCGGTCGGGTTGCCCTCGTAGGCGTCGTTCTTGAAGCCGGTGGCCGTGTCGTTGTCGGTGTCAAAGAGCCAATGGTAGTAGTAGCGGTTCTTCATCCCCTCGGGGGTTTCCTCCACCGAGGGGGCGGCGATGCCGTAAACGCTCATCGAGAGGTGCAGGTCATCGCCCTCGACGTGGGCTGAGATGTTCTTGATGTCGCCGCTCGAGTCGGCCATGTCCTTGGGATCATCCACCGAGACGCTGTCTCCCTCGGCGGCCGGCGTTGTCCAGTCGTCAAAGTTGCCGTCGATCGCCATGCGGCTGCCACCGCCGACCTCCTCAAGGGTGACCGAAGTGGACTCGACCCAGTCGACGGCCCAGCCATCGCTGGCCCCCTCTTGGAAGGCGGAGTAGCCGACCGTTTGGCCCACCGCGAGTCCGAGGTCGGCCAGGGGAATCATCGCCTCGATCGAGTTGCCGCCGGCGGCAAAGGAGTAGTCCTTGACCAGCGGCGTGTCATCGCCGACGCCCGGGTCGTAGGCGTAGACGCCGTTGGGCTTGCCGTCGCGCCAGCCCAACTGGACGACCAGGTCGACACCAAGCGGCTTGGCCAAGCCGGTCGGGTTGCCCTCGTAGGCGTCGTTCTTGAAGCCGGTGGCCGTGTCGTTGTCGGTGTCAAAGAGCCAATGGTAGTAGTAGCGGTTCTTCATCCCCTCGGGGGTATCGTCCACCGACGGGGCGGCCACGCCGTCTACCGTCATTCGCAGAAACAGGTTGTTCCCCTGCACGATGGCTTGAAGGTTCCGGATGTCGCCGCTGGAGTCGGCCATATCCTTGGGGTCGCCCACCTCGGCCAAGCCGGGGAGGCCGATGCTCTCGAGCGTGAGACTGTCGGACTCGACCCAGTCGACCGCCCAGCCGTCGCTGGCCCCCTCCTGAAACGCGGAGTAGCCGACGGATTGGCCCTTGGCCAAGCCGAGATCCGCCAACGCAATCATCGCACTGAGCGTGTCGCCACTCGCCGAGATCGAGAAGTCCGAGACGATGGGCGTGTCGTCACCCACTCCCGGATCATAGGCCATGACCCCGTTGGGCTTGCCGTCGCGCCAACCAACCATCACCACCAGGTCCACCCCGATCGGCTTGGCCAAGCCGGTGGGGTTGCCTTCGTAGGCATCGTTCTTGAAGCCGGTGGCCACGTCGTTGTCGGTGTCGAAGAGCCAATGGTAGTAGTAGCGATTCTTCATCCCCTCGGGGGTTTCCTCCACCGACGGGGCGGCGACGCCGTGCACACTCATCGAGAGGTGCAGGTTGTCGCCCTTGACGAAGGCGCTGATGTTCTTGATGTCGCCGCTCGAGTCGGCCATGTCCTTGGGGTCGTCCACCGAGGCGATGGGAATCACCGGACCGCTGAGCGTCAGCGAGGCGGACTCCACCCAGTCGACGGCCCAGCCGTCACTGGCCCCTTCCTGAAACGCGGAGAAGCCGACCGTCTGGCCCTCGCTCAACTTGAGGTCGGACAGGGCGATCACCGCGCTGATCGTGTCGCCGCTTCTGGAGAAGGCGTAATCCGATACCAGCGGGGAGTCGTCGCCGACGCCCGGGTCGTAGGCGTAGACGCCGTTGGGCTTGCCGTCGCGCCAGCCGAACTGAACGACCAAATCGACACCAAGCGGCTTGGCCAAGTTGGTGGGGTTGCCCTCGTAGGCATCATTCTTAAAGCCGGTGGCCGTGTCATTGTCGGTATCGAACAGCCAGTGGTAGTAGTAGCGGTTCTTCATGCCCTCGGGCGTGTCGTCCGCCGACGGGGCTCCGATGCCATCGACGGTCATCGACAGGTGCAGATTGGTGCCCTCGACATGGGCCTGTATCTGCCGGATGTCGCCGCTGGGGTCAGCCATGTCCTTGGCGTCGTCCACGGTGGCGGCGGTGATCCCGTCCCAATCGGCGAAATGGCCGTCGATGACGATTTGTGCGTTGGCGTCCGTGGCGCCCCAGAATGCGGTGGCGGACAGCATCATGGCTGAGAGGCCGCGCTTGAGTCGATTCACTGGTGTTTTGTTCATAAAGATACGTGGGTTGGGTTTGGTCAAAGAATTGATTTGTAAACGATGCCTGCGAGGTTAAAAACGGTCTTGCAGAATAATCCGCTGGACGATTTTGAACATGAAGCGTTCTTCCCCCAAGCCGGACACTGTCGGCATCCGCGCGCGCCTGAGTGGCGCGAAGGCGGGGTTGCCGCTGGCCAAGCGGGTCTCGGCGATTTTCAGCCACACGGCCTCGCGCGTCACCTGGCATTCGCACAAACAGTTCGAGCTGCTGTTTGTGCTGGACGGCTCAACCGTGTACGAGTTTCAGGGGTGTGAACCAATCGAGTTGGCAGGGGGGCATTTCATGGTGGTGCCGCCCGGCATGATGCACCGCGGGGAGCAGGATCTGCGGATGCCGACGACGCTCATTGGCATCGTGCTCGCGTTCGATGCGCGGGGTGCCACCCGCAACACGCCGTTCACCGTGCGGGAGCTGGGTTGGTTGCGGCGTCATTTCAACGCGAACAGCCTGACCGTGCATCCGCTTGGCCAAGACTTGCGGCGAACCATCGTCCAACTCGACAAAAAGTTGGGCGGCAAAAAACCAAACCAAGACGAACTCTCCATGGCGGAAACGCGGCTCCTGGTCTGCTCGGCGATCTCGGGGGCGGCGCGCCAGTTGAGTGCCGTTGAGGATCACGATTCGCAGTTTATCGTGAACGCCGCGATCGACTACATGCGCGCTCACCTGAACGAACCGTTCTCCGTCGGGAATCTGGTCAACCACATCGGCTACGGCCGGTCCCGTTTTTTTGAGTTGTTCCGGGACAACACCGGGATGACCCCGAACGACTACCTGCAGCGGCTGCGGCTCGAGGCCGCCCGGGGGTTGCTGGAGAAAACGTCGCGCCCGGTGACGGACATCGCCTTTGAGGTCGGCTTCAACTCCAGCCAATATTTCAGCACGGTGTTCCTGCAATACACCGGCCTGACGCCGACCGGCTTTCGCGGCCGGACGGTACGTTGAATCGCGGCCGGCTTGGCCAAGCGGTGGGCGGCGTGAACCGGGATCGTCACTGCACTGCCCAGTCGAAGAACCCCATCGCGTCGAGGTCGCGGCGGAGTGTGTCGATCCGGGCCGGGGAGAGGCGCGGCAGGGGTGGTCGCACCGGGCCGCAGTCGACGCCGACCAGGGCCATTACCGCCTTGGCCGTCGGCACGTAGTTGTGCTGCTTGAACCTCCGGATCATTTGCACGGAGCGGGCTTGGTCCGACTCGGCGGCCTCCCTCTCGCCCCGCTCAAAGGCACCCTGGATTCGTCGGTACAGCGGCGCTGCAAAGTTGAACGTGCTGCCCACCGCGCCGGGGCACCCCGTGGACAGCCCGTGCAGATACCGCTCGTCGATGCCGTAAAGGATGTTGGCGGCACCGCCGTTGTGGCTCACGCACGCCTGCAGCAGCTCGTCGTTGGGGTTGCTGTACTTGACCCCCGCAAAGCCGGGCAGTCGCTCCCCGGCCAGGTCGAGAAACGCCCGCGTGTCGACGGTGACGCCGCTCATCGGCGGGATGTCATAAAAGTAAAACGGCATCCCGGGGGCCGGACGGGTCAGTTCAACGAACCAGTCGCAAAGCGCCCCGGCATCCGCCGGCTTGAAGAAGGTCGGCGGCATCGCGGCAATCGCGTCGGCCCCCGAGTCGTGCGCGGCGCAGACGAGGGCCTGCGCGTCCGGCAGGCTGTTGTGCCCCACGTGCGCGACGAACGTCTGCCCGTTGTCCCGCGCCGCGCCGCCCCAGGCCTCGAACAGGTTCGCCCGCTCGTCGGTGGTCAGGGACAGGCACTCGCCGGTCGTGCCGCCGACGAACACGCCGCGCACCCCGAGCTTGGCCAAGTGCCCGGCCTGTGCCGGAACCTGCCCGCAGTTCACGGAACAGTTGTCGTGCATCGGCGTGTGCACGGCGGCGATGAGTCCTTCCAGTTTCATTCAGATGATGCCAGGCGCTCGCCCGGTTTTGGCAACCAGCGGCTGTACTACGGCGAGCAGAACCACAGGCTCCCCCGGCCTTGCAAGCTTTTTTCAGCATCCCGTTTACCAGCCAACCCCGGCGTAGGAGGCCCAAAACCGGGGCGCAAAAAACGGGCTTGGCCAAGCGACCCCCCCCTGCACAACCCCGGCTCGGCGGACCGTCCTGTTGACTCATTAAGAAAGGACACCGAAGGGGAGGCGCTAGACTGTGGTTAGC
>JACKQG010000285.1_pt1 | contig 74327 bp, 78 predicted proteins | sample 8237621 | NCBI WGS metagenome assembly JACKQG01 (sample SAMN15677084, study PRJNA649215) | marine metagenome | biome: marine; feature: Black Sea; material: saline water; isolation source: suspended particulate matter (SPM) from the Black Sea western gyre | collected 2013-06-09/2013-06-10 | depth... | reverse complement strand
GGTCGTTAGGTTGTACAAGAGGTTTGACATATGAGTGGATGTTGCGATGGCGGTTGTTCTGTCGATGCGCTGCGCGAAGATCGACAGCGAGGGACGCTTCAAATAGTTCTAGGCATTAATGCCGTCATGTTTGTTGTGATCGCGAGTGCTGCGCTTTATGGTGGCTCAACTGCGCTACTAGCCGATAGCCTCGATAATTTCGGTGATGCACTCACCTATGCTCTGAGTTTGTACGCTGTTACACGGGGCACCAGCACCAAAGCTAAGGTGGCATTGTTCAAAGGCATACTTATTCTTGTGGCTGCATTGGTTGTCGCAGCTCAAATCATCTACAAGCTTTTTGTACCAGGTCTGCCCATTTTTGAAGTCATGGGTGCTTTCAGCCTTCTTGGCCTTGCGGCTAATTCAGCGTGCCTCTTTCTGCTTTGGCGGCACCGGAATGAAGATGTGAATATGAGTTCTGTATGGGAGTGTTCACGGAACGATATCGCGTCGAACATATCGGTGTTTTTAGCAGCAGGTGCGATTTGGTTTACCGGCTCAGGCTGGCCAGATATTGTGGTGGCTACAGGCTTGGTATTGCTCTTGCTTCGTTCAGCAGCTCGAGTTATTTCATCGGCAATGGTTGAGTTACGTGAATCAACCTAACAAGTACATCATGTCGTTCGCCTGCGGCTCACTGGGGCGTGCTATCGCTGCGCGGCGGCCCGCACCATATGTTGGGCGTCATCTTTAACAGTTTGTTTTTAAGGGTAAAAATGTCGCTAATACTTGCCAGTGGTTAAATATAACTCAACCCGTTCAATATTTTCTGGCACACCACTAAGTACCAAATGATCATCAACCCTTAGTCGGGTCTCATTGGATGGATTATCGCCACGAATACTGCCGCGCTTAATTGCCTCCAGCGTAATATCAAACTGCTCCAATCCAAGTGAACCAACTGTTTTATGCGTGGCAAAAGTATCTTCAGTAAGAATTACCGTATGGAAAACGCCTGTCATCACCTGATGTTGTGCCATTGGATTGTCATCTTCACCGGGATAAAAATTTTCCAACAAACGATAACGGTTTTTACGCACGGCTCTCACTTCTCGAAGCACCTTTCTGGGCGGGTCGCCAATCATTAACATAAGATGAGAGGCCAACATAATACTTGATTCAAATGTATCTGGAATCACCTCACTCGCACCTGCTTCAAGCAACTCATTAACATGCGAATCATCTGGTGTGCGCACCAAAATTGGTATCTGCTGATGCATTTGACTGATGGTTTTTAAGATTTTAATAGAGGCATGAAAATCATTAAAGGTCACAATCACAATACGTGCCTTCTCTAAACGAGCAGCTTTCAAAATAGTCTCTTTTGCGGCGTCACCATAATAGACGTTCTCACCGGCGTCGTGTGCTTCTTGAACGCGCTTAATGTCCATATCAAGTGCAATAAACGATTTATTGGATTTTGATAAAAAACGGCTAACAGTTTGCCCAACGCGGCCAAAGCCACACAAAATAACATGCTGATCAAGATGTACATTATCATCAATAATAATTTTCTCAATATCTTGATGATTGCTCAAATAAGATCCTTTATGCCATTTCTTAGCAATTGCACCATTAAATTTAATCAAAAACGGTGCAATAGACATACTCAAGACCGCTGATGTTAATAAAATATTACCAATTTCAACAGGTAATAATTTATAAGCAAAAGCCAGTGTCAACAGTACCAGACCAAATTCACCTACCTGAGACAATGACAATGCCATGCGCAAGGCAACGCCACCTTGCTTCTGAAACAGTCTAGCCACCCCATACAAAACCACGCCTTTTAGTAAAATAATGCCAATGGTGATTGCGATAATTAGCCAAAAATGTTGTTGCAACAGAGTTAGGGAAATCATCATGCCCACAGTAACAAAAAATAGGCCTAATAAAATATCCTGAAATGGGCGAATATCAGATTCAACCTGATGCTTGTATTCCGTTTCACTAAGCATCATTCCTGCTAAAAATGCTCCCAGTGTCATCGATAAGCCCATTTGCTCGGTCAACGCAGCAGCGCCTAAAGCCACCGTTAATACGGTTAAAGTAAACAGCTCTTGTGACTTAGCCGAAGCCACTTCATGAAACAAAGGTCTGAGTAGATGTTTGCCGATTATATGCATGACAATCATCACCAATGTTCCCTTTAAAAAAGCCACACCTAACGCCAAGCCAAGGCTGTTATCATTTACACTAGTCAGCGCCAAAGTTGGAATCAGAATTAACAGCGGAATAGCAATAATGTCTTGGAAGATCAGCACGCCCAAAGCAGAACGCCCGTGGCGGGAATGAATCTCAGATTGTTCAGCAAGCTGCTTAATCACAATCGCAGTAGATGATAAGGCTAAGGCACTAGCAATAACAATATTGGCATTGGTGTCCAACCCTGAAAAATAACCAATCGCATACACCAACAGCCCAGTTACAAATACCTGAACCGCACCCAACCCAAATACTTGTCGTCGCATGGAGATCATTTGCGCTAGCGAGAACTCCAATCCAATAGTAAACAACAAAAAGACGATACCAAGCTCGGCTAATGTTTCAATATTTTCTTCTTGACCGATCCAACCAAATCCATTTGGACCAACAATAATACCAACGACAATGTAGCCCAGAATTGGTGGGAAATGCAGCCTTCTTGAGAGCGACACAATCGCCACTGCAATGGCTAGCAACAAGACGATATGGATTAACAAATGTTCGTTCATGCCATCAGTATAACTTACTTCAAATTAAAAGGGCGCTATCCCATTTTCCTGCATTGTTTCTCGCATTTGCTCAATGACAGGCTTAATTATCTGTTAACAGATTTACCAATATTAGAAATGAATCATTTTTAATGTAGCAATATAAGGAAATATGTCCTTATAATAATCGTTGGCCTTGATGCAAGCTTAATTGGTGCTACAATCAGGTCTTGTTCATATCAGAAACAAGCTGGCTTTAAAATATCGGATTGAGAGCCAGAGTGTCGTTATTTTTGAGGTTAGACCATTGCGGGATTGGCCAGATGAGATGGTTGCCAAAACTACCTATGTAAAGAAGAACAGGATGTGGAAGGTCTACTGGCAGAGGGCCGACCTGAAGTGGTATGGCTATGAGCCGGTACCGGAGGTTGGGTTGCTGGAGGCGTTTAGGAGCCCGTGATAGTCGCTACAAAGGATGTTCGGTAATAGGGTAAAATACCCTCAATTTTTTTGGAAAAACACCCTTATGTCTGTCGATCGTAGCGAGCAACTGAAATCTCTGATGACCGAGCGCATCCTGATTCTGGATGGTGCAATGGGGACCATGATCCAGCGTCACAAACTGGAGGAGGCGGATTATCGAGGGGAGCGTTTTGCCGACTGGCATACTGATCTCAAGGGGAATAATGATCTTCTTGCGCTGACCCAGCCTGCGATTATCCAGGGAATTCATGAGCAGTATCTGGAGGCGGGAGCCGATATCCTCGAGACCAACACCTTCAATGGGACTCGGGTCTCGATGGCTGATTACGATATGGAGGATCTGGTCTACGAGATCAATCTGGAGGCGACCCGTCTCGCACGTGCAGCAGCGGACAGATATTCCACTCCGGAGAAACCCCGTTTTGTGGCGGCGGTGCTCGGACCTACCAGCCGCACCTGTTCGATCTCCCCGGAGGTCAATGATCCCGGCTTTCGCAATATCACCTTTATGGATCTGGTGGAGGACTATAGTGAATCCATTGATGCCCTGGTGCAGGGTGGCGCGGATCTGCTGCTGGTAGAGACCATCTTCGATACCCTGAATGCCAAGGCGGCGCTGTTTGCAATTGACCGCTATTTTGAAGAGAGGGGGATAACACTGCCAATTATGATCTCTGGCACCATTACCGATGCCTCCGGACGTACCCTCTCAGGGCAGACCACAGAGTCCTTCTATAACAGTCTGCGTCACTCCAGACCGCTAAGTATGGGGCTCAACTGTGCGCTGGGTCCGGATATGTTGCGTCAATATACAGAGGAGATGTCACGAGTCTGTGAGACCTACACCTCTGCTCACCCTAATGCAGGTCTTCCCAATGAATTTGGGGAGTATGATCTCACTCCAGAGCAGATGGCGGCTCATGTCAGTGAGTGGGCCGATGCTGGCTTCCTTAATATTATTGGGGGGTGCTGTGGTTCCAGTCCTGACCATATTCGTGCCATTGCTCAGGCGATGGAGGGGAAGAGTCCACGTCCACTGCCAGATCTCCCCCACGAGTGCCGTCTGGCCGGATTGGAGCCGCTGAATATTGGCAGGGAGTCCCTCTTTGTCAATGTGGGAGAGCGGGCCAATATTACCGGTTCTGCCAAGTTCAAGCGTCTTGTCCTCAACGAGGAGTATGAGGAGGCACTCGATATCTGCCGAACCCAGGTGGAGAATGGTGCCCAGGTGGTCGATGTCAATATGGATGAGGGGATGCTGGATGGCAAGGCGGCGATGGTGCGCTTCCTCAATCTGATCGCCTCGGAGCCAGATATCTCCAAGGCACCACTGATGATCGACTCCTCCAAGTGGGAGATCATTGAGGCGGGGCTGCAGTGTTCGCAGGGTAAGGCGATCGTCAACTCTATCTCCATGAAGGAGGGGGAGGAGAAGTTCCGGGAACATGCAAAGCTCTGCCGTCGCTATGGTGCAGCGGTGATCGTGATGGCCTTTGATGAGGATGGGCAGGCCGATACAGAGGTGCGCAAGGTGGAGATATGTACCCGTGCCTACCGGATTTTGGTGGATGAGATCGGCTTCCCTGCAGAGGATATTATCTTTGACCCCAACATCTTCGCAGTAGCGACCGGCATCGAGGAGCACAACAATTATGGGGTCGACTTTATCGAGGCGACCCGTCGCATCAAGCAGACCCTGCCCTATGCAATGGTCTCGGGTGGGGTCTCTAATGTCTCCTTCTCCTTCCGTGGCAACAACCCGGTGCGTGAGGCGATCCATGCGGTCTTTCTCTATCATGCCATTCAGGCGGGGATGGATATGGGGATCGTCAATGCGGCACAGCTTGCGGTCTATGATGACCTCCCTGATGAGCTGCGAGATGCAGTCGAGGATGTGGTCCTTAATCGGGATCCGGAGGCTGGGGAGCGGCTGGTAGAGATTGCGCCTAAATATCTTGGAGATGGTTCGACAGGGGAGAAAAAAGAGGATCAGGAGTGGCGTAGCTGGCCTGTTAAGAAGCGGCTTGAGCATGCGCTGGTGAAGGGGATTACGGAATTTATTGATGAAGATACAGAGGAGGCTCGTCTCCAGTTCGACAAGGCACTGAAGGTTATTGAGGGGCCACTGATGGATGGGATGAATGTGGTGGGCGATCTCTTTGGTGCGGGCAAGATGTTTCTGCCGCAGGTGGTGAAATCCGCCCGGGTGATGAAGAAATCGGTTGCCTATCTTGATCCATTTCTTGAGGCGGAGAAGGCGGAGTGTGCCATTTCCAGTCAGGGCAAGATTTTGATGGCCACGGTGAAGGGTGATGTACATGACATCGGCAAGAATATTGTCGGGGTGGTGTTGCAGTGTAATAACTATGAGGTGATTGATCTTGGGGTGATGGTGCCGGCAGAGACGATTCTGCAGCGTGCCAGAGAGGAGAATGTAGATATCATCGGTCTCTCCGGGCTGATCACCCCGTCACTGGATGAGATGGTGCACCTTGCCAGTGAGATGACGCGTCAGGGATTTACTATTCCGCTGATGCTGGGCGGGGCCACTACATCCAGGGCTCATACAGCGGTCAAGGCGGAGCCGGAGTATGAGCATGGGGTGATCCATGTGGCAGATGCCTCACGAGCAGTTGGGGTGGCGACAACGCTACTTTCGGAGGGGCAGAAGTCGGAATTTCTCTCTGAGCTACGTGATGAGTATGAGGAGGTTCGCCAGCGACGTGCCTCCAGGGGTGGTGCAAAGAGTCTGGTTACGATTGAAGAGGCGCAGGCCAACCAGTTCCCGATTGAGTGGGATAGTTATCAGCCGGTACAACCAAACGCCCTGGGGGTAACGGTACTGGAGCAGATTGATCTCAATGAGGTGGTTCCCTATATCGACTGGACCTTCTTCTTCCACGCCTGGGAGCTGAAGGGTCGTTATCCGAAGATTCTCGATGATGCAGAGAAGGGGGAGGAGGCTCGTAAGCTCTATGCTGATGCAAGCTCTATGCTGGAGAAGATTATCGGTGAGAAGTGGCTCTCGGCAAAGGCGGTAGTTGGTCTTTTTCCCGCCAATGCGGTTGGAGATGATATTGAGATCTATGAGGATGAGTCACGAAGCAGGCTGAAGACAACGCTGCACCACTTGAGAAAACAGGGCAGACAACCAGATGGAAGATCCAATGACTGTCTAAGTGATTTTGTTGCGCCAAAAACTGCCAACAAGGTTGATTATGTGGGTGGTTTTGCACTGACTGCGGGTCTTGGGATAGATGAAAAGATTAGTGAGTTTGAGGCGGACCATGATGATTACAGTGCACTGATGCTAAAGTCGATAGCTGATCGTCTGGCGGAGGCGGCAACCGAGTGGCTCCATGAGAAAGTGAGAAAGGAGTTGTGGGGATATGCAGTTGATGAGTCTCATACTAATGAGGAGCTGATCAGTGAGGACTATTCCGGAATTCGTCCTGCAATGGGTTACCCAGCCTCACCAGACCATACGGAAAAAGATATTTTGTGGGAGCTACTGGAGGCAGAGAGCACTACTGGTATCTGGCTTACAGAGTCCAGGGCAATGGTTCCAACAGCATCAGTTAGTGGTCTCTATTTTGCCCATCCCGAGGCACACTACTTTGCTGTCGGCAAGATCGATCGAGATCAGGTAGAGCAGTATGCTGAGCGAAAAGGGATGATTGTTGCAAATATAGAGAAGTGGCTTGGCCCAAATTTGGCCTATAAATAGGAGATTAGAGAGGATGAGTGATTGTTATTGCGGTTCAGGAAAACCATACAGCGAATGTTGTGAGCCTTATCTGAAGGGAGACTCCTTTCCAGATACTGCAGAGGCGTTGATGCGTTCTCGTTACAGTGCTTACGTGGCAGGCGAGGTTGACTATATCCACAATACACTCCACCCGGACCATCGAGCTGACCATGATCTGGATGCAGCCAGGAAGTGGTCACAAGACTCGGAGTGGCTTGGACTTGAGATTATATCGACCTCTAATGGTGACAAGGGTGATGCTACAGGTATAGTTGAATTCAAAGCTGGTTACCGGGACAAGAGTGGAACACACTACGCGCATGAGGTTAGCCGGTTTAAGAGAGTAGATGGAAAGTGGGTCTATGTAGATGGCGATATGCCAAAACCAGAGACCTTTCGTAACAAAGAGAAGAAGGTGGGACGTAATGAGCCGTGCCCCTGTGGGTCAGGCAAGAAATACAAGAAGTGCTGTGGGCGTTGAGTTATGGGGCACAGCAGATAAAAAAACCAGCATACTGTTAAAACAGTATGCTGGCTCAGTGATTATCGAAAGATTAGACAGGAGAACTCGATAACCTCTGTATTACCAATTGGGAGACTATCCAAGCATGAAGGTTTCTATTGCGGATACGGTAGTTCCACTGAACAGGCTTATTGCTACAAAGAAGAGCATCATTACAGCTGATAACCCTATTGCTGTTCCGCAGGCTGTACATATGGCCATCTCAACCAGACTAAACTCTTTCAACTGTTCCATTTTCAACTGCTCCATTGTGGCGGTTGCCTATCAGGCTTTGTGTATGGTCACATACTACTGGTAACTGGCAGTCTCATCCATACGTATAAATACGTATATTTAATGTGTGATATCTGGTGTAGTTGCCTCGGATATTGCTGTCGTTATTCCGGTTTTGAGCGCTGGGAGCAGGCACCAAGAAACTCCACTATTGGGTGTCTGGTCTTGAGATTATATCAACCTCAACCACGCCCCTCCTCAACCGCCAAGCGTGCTCGGCGTTTTGCACGAGACTGTGTAAATATCGCAGAGAGCACATATACTGCGCCAGCCAGTAGAATAATTGTAGGGCCGGCGGGCAGGTCTGGTTGATAGGAGAGCGCCAGTCCGGAAACAGTGAGAGCTCCGCCAAGCAGTGTGGCCAACACCATCATTTTCCCAATAGAGTCTACATAATGCCCCGCAACTGCGGCTGGTAGTGTCAATAGTGCAAGCACCAGAATCAGCCCAACCACCTGAATCAGCAGTACAACTGTCACTGCGACCAGGATAAGGAGAAGCAGATAGAAGAAGGTAACTGGAATGCCGCGAAGTCTGGCAAACTCCTCATCAAATGCAACAGCAAGAAATTGTCTGTGGTATGCACCTACAATCAGCAGTAGAACTGTATCGAGCAGAGCCATAAACCAGAGGCTGGATTCTGGAACCAACAATATGTTACCAAACAGAAAGCTCATCAGGTCGGTCTGATAGCCTGGTGTTTTGGAGATAAAGAGTACCCCAATCGCCATTCCTATCGCCCACATGGCTCCAATAAGAGTATCTTCCTGAGCACGCCACTGTAGGCGAATCCATCCAATCAGCAGAGCAGATATGATGGCTGCACCCAAGGCACCAGCGAGAGGGTCTACTCCAAAATATATGGCCGCTCCCATTCCACCAAGAACGGAGTGAGCAATGCCTCCAGCAATGAACGCAATCCTTTTGACTACCACATAGGTTCCCATAACCCCGCAACCAATGCTGGCTAGTAGCCCGGCAATCAGGCTATATTGCAGAAAGGTATATTCAGAAAGGGCAGCGAAGAATTCGTTCATGCTTTATCTCTCCACTAACCTAATGGTGATGTGCCACCATGCGCACATCTTCACCGTACAGGTTTTGAATAACCTCGCCATCAATGGCATCTGTATGGTGGCATACCAGTGTTCTGTTGATGCAGGCAACCCGGGTAACATAACTTGAGATGAAGGCTATATCATGGGATACCACCAAAATAGCCATGCGCTGGTTTAACCGTTTTAACAGGTCGAAAATGTCCCCTTCAAGTCGTTGATCAATATTTGCCGTGGGTTCGTCCAGAATTAGAATTGATGGGTTTGAGACCAGTGCCCTGGCCAGTAGCACACGTTGTAGCTGTCCACCGGAAAGGCTCCCAATCTGACGTTGCACAAGATCCTCTGCCTCGACCTCTATCAGAGCTTGGCGGGTTGCCTGATAATCTTTCCTTGAATATCCTCCCGGTTTAAGCGCATGGAGAAACCCCTGTTTGCAGCTTGTACCCAGCCTCCCCAACAGCACCAACTGTTCTACAGTGATAGGAAACTCTTTTGAAAAGCTTGGATATTGTGGCACATAGCCGATTTGAGATCGTGCCTTGTGAGGTCTCTTTCCCAAAATCCTGATTGTTCCGGAGTGTGGAGTGAGTAGGCCGAGAGCCAGTTTAAGCAGAGTGCTTTTCCCTCCTGCGTTGGGGCCGACAATGCCCAGAAACTCGCCATCATTTACCTCAAGATTAATTTTCTCCAGTACGGTAGTTGTACCGTAGGAGAAAGATACATCTTTAATCTGGATAAGTGGATCTTGTGACTTCATTACTGCAGTGTCTCAGAGAGCTGTTGGGATATTTTTCTCATATTATTGATGTAATCTGCTGAGAGAGGGTCAATAGGTACAACACGGCCGCCAATTGCATCTGCAATCTGTTCAGCAGCACGCTTGCTAAGTTGTGGCTGAACAAAAATTACCCTGATCTTCTCCTTTCTGGCCTCTCTGATCAATTCTACGAGTGCACGAGCACCAGGCTCTTTTCCCTCATGCTCTATTGAGATCTGAGTTAGCCCGTACCGTTCTGCAAAATGGCCCCAGGCAGGGTGGAAAACCATAAATTTTCTCTGCTTCAGATTTTTTAGCTGTTTCTGAATCTCCTGGTCCAGCAAGCTGAGTTCAGCTTGTAGAGAGTACCTGTTTTTGTCGTAAAATTTATGGTTGTTTGGGTCTATCCTGATTAATGCATCGCTAATTGTATCAGCCATATTCATGGCTAATAGCGGGCTGGTCCAGGGGTGTGGGTCTAGTTCGTGTTCGTGTTCATGTTCATGTTCATGGCCATTACTGTCACCAATAATCTCCATCTCAGAGTTGGTGGATTTTATCCTCTCCATCCAGGCTTTCTCAAATTCAATTCCTGCAGTTATATATAGATCAGCTTGTGCCAGTCTGGCAATTTGTTGAGAAGTGGGACTAAAAGTATGTGGATCATCTCCTGAGCCTACCATTGAGGTGACATTTACATGCTCTCCACCAATTTTCTCGGCCAATGACTTGAGCGGCAGGACAGTGGTAAAAACCTGAATCTGTACAGCACTAGCCACTGTAGGGATCAGCAAGCAAGCTAACCAAATGGAGCGAATCATAAAAATATCTCCAGATCTCTGGGTGCACAGCTGGGGATTCCATAAAGTATGTTCATGGCGCATAAGGTAACATAAGGGGATGCATATCCATATTCTTGGAATCTGTGGCACTTTCATGGGCGGCATTGCCTTGCTGGCGCGTGCGTCAGGCCATACTGTTTCTGGTTCTGATGCCAATGTTTACCCTCCCATGAGCACCCAGTTGGAGGAGGCGGGGATTACTCTGCAGGAGGGGTATGAGGCAGATCATCTGGATCCAGCGCCTGATATGGTGGTGATTGGCAATGCAATGAGCCGTGGAAACAGAGCCGTTGAATATGTGCTGGAGCAGGGGATTCCATACACATCAGGCCCACAGTGGTTATCAGAGCATGTACTGCAGGGGCGCTGGGTACTGGCCGTATCTGGTACACACGGTAAAACCTCTACTTCAAGCATGCTCGCATGGATTCTGGAGTATGCAGGATTGCCCCCGGGCTTTCTGATTGGTGGAGTGCCAGAGAATTTTGGGGTATCCGCCCGGTTGGGGAATGCCCCATTTTTTGTGGTGGAGGCCGATGAGTACGATACCGCTTTTTTTGATAAACGCTCCAAGTTTGTCCACTATCGTCCAAGAACCCTGATTATCAATAATCTTGAATTTGACCATGCTGATATATTTGATGACCTGGCGGCAATCCAGAAACAGTTTCACCATCAGATACGCACTGTGCCCGGAAACGGACTGATCATCCATCCTGCCGGCGAGACAGCAGTTGATGAATTGATTGATATGGGGTGCTGGACATCGACAGAGACAATTGACGGGGATTGGGATGCCATAAGGGATGACGCTGCATGGAGTCGCTTTCTGGTATCACTGCAGGGAGAACCTGTTGGTGAGGTGAGCTGGGATCTGACTGGTTGGCATAACCGATCAAATGCCCTGGCTGCAATAGCCGCAGCACGTCATGCTGGGGTACCGGTCCGCCATGCAATTGATGCCCTGGCAGAGTTCAGGAATGTTCGTCGTCGCATGGAGGTCAAAGGCACAGTGAATGGAGTGACTGTCTACGATGATTTTGCCCACCACCCAACAGCTATCAGACTGACACTTGATGGACTGCGTGGCAAGGTGAGGGAGGATCGAATCCTCGCAATTATGGAGCCACGCTCAAACACTATGCGTATGGGGGTACATCAACAATCACTGGCGGGCTCATTCGAGAGTGCAGACAGGGTTTTTCTGGTTGATGATGGATCACTGGAGTGGGATCTTGCCAAATCAATGGATGAGTCTATAGTGCAGGTTACCATAGCTGAAACTGTTGAGCAGATTGTAGAGTCAGTAGCAGATTGGGCTCTTCCGGGAGACCATATCCTGGTTATGAGCAATGGCGGGTTTGGCGGCATACATGAGAAATTACTGGAGCGACTCGAGAAGTGACAGAGTGGAATAGAGACAGTACAGTTACATTGGCCGTTACCGGGGCGTCAGGTGCAGCTTATGCGTTGCGCCTTCTGGAGCAGTTGATTGCGGCAGATGTTCGGGTCTGGATGATGCTGTCTGATGCAGCGCGTATTGTTATGGAGATGGAGGTCGACCTTTCATTGCCAGAGGCCTCCCATGATGTGCAAAAATTATTTGTCGAAAAGTTCGGTGCCAGGGAGGGGCAGTTGTCACTGTTTGAAAAAGGCGAGTGGACCTCTCCGGTTGCCAGCGGCAGCAGTGCTCCTTATGCCATGGTGGTATGCCCATGTTCAATGGGAACACTCTCAGCCATAGCTTATGGAAGTAGTGATCAGCTGTTAGAGCGGGCCGCGGATGTGATGATAAAGGAGAACAAGAAACTGATACTGGTTCCAAGAGAGACTCCATACTCTGCCATCCATCTGGAGAACATGCTTAAGCTCTCACGGATCGGGGTGACGATTCTGCCTCCCAACCCGGGGTTTTACCATCAGCCCAAGAGTATTGATGATCTTGTCGACTTTGTGGTGGCAAGAATTCTTGATCAGCTTGGGTTGGAGCGGGATTTTGTGCAGCGGTGGGGGAGTACTACATAAACCTACATCTCTAGCTGTGGAGCGGCTTGTCCCTTCAACACAGTGGCGAGACTTGCGGCAAACTGGTTTGCATACTGCTCAAACAGATCAACCTTGGGGGTGTAGTCGACCACATTATCAATATCAAGAGTCTCGGCAATCTCATGGGTGGACATGTGTCCATCAATTAACCCCAACCCTTTAGCCTCCTGTCCAACCCATATCAACCCATTAAACAGCTCTGTTGTGGTGGAGAGGTTTTCTCCTCTCCCCTCTTTTACCCGATCGATAAAAATATCGTGGGTGGTTGTCAGCACGTGCTCTTTGAGAAAAGTCTCAGCCTCCTCATTTCTTGGAGAGAATGGGTCGAGAAGCGCCTTATACTCTCCTGCCGTAAGCTCACGCTGCTCGATGCCATGCTCCTTCATCGCCTCCACAAAACCGAAGCCCCCCATGCGTACACCGATAGAACCAACCAGAGAGACCTCTGTTGCATGAATCTCGTCAGTAGCGCTGGCGATGTAGTAACAGGCTGATGCACAGAGCTCGTCAATTGTGGCGTAAATCTTTTTCTCCGGGTTCTCTTTTTTTACGGTGCGAATAGTTTGCCAAAGCCGTTCTGCCTGTGCAGGAGTGCCACCAGGAGAGTTAAGCTGAAGCACAATATGTTTGACTCGCTTGTCCTCAGCTGCCTTGCGTATGGCTGGTGCAAGGTTATCCGCACTGTTAATTGTGTCGCTACCGATCTCCCCATGCAGCTTGATGGTGGCAATACGTTCACCTGGGTCAATCTCATCAATAACCCCTGCAGAGATCAGTATCAACAGAATCAGGTAGCCGATTACAAATGCATAAAGCAGGTTCTTGAACCAGCGCCCCTTGCGAATCTCTCTCTTGAGCTCATGAACAGCGGCTGAAAGTTCGTTTGAATTAATTGTCATGGATCTCCTTTACGATAAGCGGGGCGGTGCCACCCTTTTCTCTAAACCAGTTGATGGCGGTCAGAATGCCGGGTTGTCGGATAAACCACTGCTCAACATGATATTTGCCTGGAAAATGAGTCATCATGATTCCCAGCAGCAGGGTCAATAGCCCTTGGCCGGGGAGAAATAGCATCAGAATGCCGGCAATGATCAGCACCAACCCAATCAGATTACGGACCAGATGAACCAGAAACCGGGCTGCCGGGTGTCCCTTGAGGGGGGCTACCGTTGGCTCTTTTGTGTGGTCGAAATAGTCCTCAGGGATTCTGCTGACCAGCCATGGAAGCGCAGCAATTGAGGCAACCAACATAATGGCTGACCCAATTCCGATCCAGAACAGTAGCTCCTCGTTGGCCGAAAACCATCCGCTAATTTCTTGCCACCACTCCATAAATATATCTATAAAGTCGCCAGAACCTTGCGCGCAGCATCTATTGTTGTCTGCAGGTCGCTATCAGTATGGGCGGCAGAGACAAAACCGGCCTCAAAGGCGGATGGGGCAAGATATATTCCTTCATCAAGCATGCCGTGGAAGAATTTACCGAAGCGCTCGCTGTCACAAGCCATAACCTGGTCAAAGTTTTCGATCTTCTCATCCTCGGTAAAGAAGAGGCCAAACATGCCGCCGATACGGTTGTACTGCATCGGAATATTATTATCTGCAGCAGCAGCCATAATGCCGTCAGTCAGGGTTTTTACCTTCTCTTCCAGATCAGCAAAGAAGTTGGGAGCAGAGATCAACTCAAGAGTCTTCAGTCCTGCCGCCATCGCCAGAGGGTTGCCAGATAGGGTCCCAGCCTGATAGACAGGACCAAGTGGAGCCAGATGTTCCATGATCTCGCGTTTGCCACCAAATGCGCCAACCGGCATTCCACCACCAATAACTTTGCCAAGTGTGGTCAGGTCTGGGGTAATGCCAAGTTTGCCCTGAGCGCCACCAAGGCTTACACGAAAACCGGTCATGACCTCATCCAGAATCAATACTGTTCCATACTCATCACAGACCTCACGCAGCCCCTCCAGAAAACCGATAACAGGAGGCACACAGTTCATGTTTCCAGCAACAGGTTCCACGATGATACAGGCTATCTCCCTGCCAACCTCGGCAAAGAGTTCACGTACCTGATCAATGTTGTTATAACTCAGGGTCAGGGTGTGTTCAGCAAGTGAGGCAGGAACACCGGGTGAGGTTGGTACCCCCAGGGTCAATGCACCAGAGCCGGCTTTTACCAGTAGAGAATCAGCATGGCCGTGGTAGCATCCTTCAAACTTCAGAATCTTGTCTCGTCCTGTGTAGCCTCGAGCAAGTCTGATTGCGCTCATGGTGGCCTCAGTACCTGAGCTAACCATACGCACCATCTCAATTGATGGTACGAGCTCTTTTACCTTCTCGGCCATCTGGGTTTCTATCTCTGTAGGAGCACCAAAGCTCAGACCATTTGCTGCACCATCCTGTACAACTTTTACAACGTCAGGGTGTGCATGCCCCAGGATCATTGGCCCCCATGATCCAACATAATCAACATAACGATTACCATCTTCATCATGGATATAGGCCCCTTCGGCTCTCTGGATGTAGACAGGATCTCCACCAACACCTCTGAATGCGCGAACAGGTGAATTTACTCCACCAGGAATATGTTGCTGGGCCTCTTCAAAAAGGTCATGTGAACGGGTCATAACTTTATACTCTTCCTTGTGTCTGTTTTTCTTTCGAAAATTTTCCTGAATCTATTTGGTATCAAACAGGTTGGCAATATCCTGGGCAGCTTGCTGGATATTTGTAGCGCCCAAAACAGCATTAATTACAGCAAGCATATCTGCCCCTGCATCAATCAGTGATTTGCCATTACTGCTATCTACTCCTCCAATTGCGACGATCGGCAGCTGCAACTCTGTGCGGGCTTGTGTCAGCACCTCAGTTGTTGCATGAACTGCATCCGGCTTGGTCTGTGAGGGGAAGAACCTGCCAAAGGCTATGTAGTCAGCCCCCTGTTCTGCGGCCATCCGTGCGCTATCGAACGAATTGTAGCAGGAGACTCCAATAATAGCCTCATTTCCCAGTAATTTTCGTGCCTCTTCGACTGAGCCATCATCACTGCCAAGGTGGACGCCATCAGCACCTGATTCTATTACCAGATCGGTATCATCATTAACGATAAGCGGGATGCCGAGAGGGCGACAGAGAGTGGCAAGGTCCGATATTTCCCAGAGTTTGCGCTCTCTGTTTGCGTGCTTGTTTCTGTACTGAACAATACTTACGCCCCCCTGAATTGCCTCTGCCACTGCAGGGACAAGACCAGCCTTGTCAGTAAGGCGGCGGTCAGTAATAAGGTAGAGGCCGGATAGTTTTTGTTTCATCTATCTATTTGCTACGAAACCGATCTGGAAAATGTTGTCCGCTACCCGGGTGAAAACTGTTATTCAGACTATTCCAGGTAAACTCCAATCCCCTGACAACTGCCTCATCTACATTTTCTCCAGCAGCTATACCTGTGGCAATAGATGATGCCAGAGTGCATCCGGATCCATGATAATTATTGGGAAGCCGAGGATATTGAAAGAGTTCTTTTATTCCATCCCTGTTCATCAGCAGATGGTGAACCTTGTCAGGTTCTTCGTCAGCTGTGGGGTTGTCAGTTCCTGTAATCAGCAGATATTCACAACCCATAGAGATGAGCTCAGCACCACTGGCCTGCAGAGTGTCTCCATCAGGGGCCAACTGCATCAGCTCCTTGCGGTTTGGGGTTGCAACAGTAGCAAGCGGGATCAAAAGGGTAGATATAGCCTCAGCTACGCCATCAGTTGAGAGGTAGCCCCCGCCACCGTCTGCCAGAACAGGGTCAAGGATAACCGGGACATCAGAGTGTTCAGTTAATAGAGTATGAATTGCCTCACAGATCTCTATGGAGCCGACCATTCCGATCTTTATCGCCTGCATCGACATATCATCCAGCAAGAGCCGAGCCTGCTGAATAAACAGATCCAGAGAGACTGGCTCTACAGCTTTTACTGAATGGCTATCCTGTGCTGTTAGTGCAGTTATGACAGTTGCAGCATGACCACCGAGTGATCCGATAGTCTCAATATCTGCCTGAATCCCGGCGCCACCGCTTGGGTCGTGGCCACCAAAGACCAATATCGTCGGCCTCATTGTCGGGCACCAAATATATCGGTACCAATACGCACTATTGTTGCACCTTCGGCAATTGCAGCCTCCATATCTCCAGACATGCCCATCGAGAGGGTATCAAGAGAGAGCCCATCTTCGTTGAGTTGCACCATTGCATCATGAAGTTGCCGAAAAGGTACGCGCTGTTCATTCAGACTGCTGGATGGTGCAGGCAGAGTCATCAGGCCACGCAATCTGATCCCGGGCAGTTTGCCAATCTCCTTTGCCAGACTGGGAAGTTCACTGAATAAGACTCCGGATTTACTCTCCTCACCACTGCTATTTACCTGGATACAGATATTGATGGGCTCTTTGGCAGAAGGTCTCTGCTCACCAAGCCTGCGCGCAATCTTCAGACGATCTACTCCATGTACCCAGTCAAAATTTTCAGCTATGGTCTTGGTCTTGTTGGATTGAATGGCACCAATAAAGTGCCAGACAATATCATCGAGCGGTAGTGCATCGATTTTCTCCAGGGCATCCTGCAGATAGTTCTCTCCAAAATCACGCTGTCCGGCATCATAGGCCTTGTGCACCATTGTGGCAGGCTTTGTCTTGCTGACGGCAAGCAACTTTACAGATTGATGGGGGCGTCCATACTGTTTTGCGGCACCATCAATTCTCTGGTGAATTTGGTCAAGTTGATCCCTAATGGCCATACTGCGGAGTATAACGTGGAGTATCTGGTTTTTCAGATTCCACTATAATTACCAGTTCAGTAAATCACAGGCCCCAGTTCGTGGATAAAACCCCAAAAGATATTCTTCAGACCGTATTTGGATACAGTGAATTTCGTCCCCACCAGGAAGAGATCATCAGTGATGTCCTCTCACGGCACGATGCTTTTATCCTGATGCCTACCGGTGGAGGAAAGTCTCTCTGTTACCAGATTCCGGCACTGATATTTCCTGGTACAGCTATCGTAATCTCCCCGCTTATCTCATTAATGAAAGATCAAGTGGATGCACTGAAGGCAAATGGCGTAGAGGCCGCATATTACAACTCATCACTAAATGAGGCAGATTCACGCCAGACCATTGCCCGTTTTCATGCGGGTGAGCTTGATCTAATGTACGTAGCACCAGAAAGAATCATGTCCGCCGGTTTTTTGGCAAGAATGAAAGATGTGGATATCTCACTGTTTGCGGTGGATGAATCACACTGTGTATCCCAGTGGGGGCATGATTTCAGACCGGAATATGTGCAGCTGGGACATTTACGAGAGCAGTTTCCGAGAATCCCAATGGTTGCTCTTACTGCCACAGCTGATCCTCAGACCCGCAGGGACATTATTCACCGTCTTCGTCTGAAAGAGTCAAAGGTTCATGTAACCGGTTTTGATCGGCCAAACATTCGTTACAGTGCGCTGGAGAAGAGCAAGCCATTTGATCAGCTCAAGGCCTTTTTGAGTCGTGTCGATGGAAGCAGAGGAATTGTCTATGCGCTTAGCCGAAAAAGGGTGGAGGAGGTTGCAGATAAACTACAGTTGGCAGGTTTTCGTGCGCATCCATACCATGCTGGTCTTCCAGCAGCCAGAAGGCAAGAGGCCCATGAAAAATTCATGAGGGATGAGATCGATGTGGTGGTTGCGACAGTTGCCTTCGGAATGGGTATAGACAAGCCTGATGTTCGTTTTGTGGTCCACTACGATCTGCCAAAAAATATTGAGGGATACTATCAGGAGACCGGGCGCGCAGGGCGTGATGGCCTGCCTGCGGAGGCGCTACTGCTGTTTGGTGCGCAGGATATGGTGATGGCTAGACGTCTGGTGGAAAATAGCCAAAATGAGGAGCAGAAGAGAATAGAGACCCACAAACTGAACAGCATGATTGCATTTGCAGAGACACTTACCTGTAGGCGTAGGGTGTTGCTCAACTACTTTGGTGAAGAACTCGGTAAAGATTGTGGGAACTGTGATGTATGTTCTGATCCGCCGGAGTGTTATGACGCCACTGTAGATGCGCAGAAAGCACTCTCTTGTGTTTATCGTGTAGGACAGAGATATGGAATGCGCCATGTGGTGGATGTGCTACGAGGAATGGATAACGAGCGTATCAGAAATCTTCACCATAATGAGCTCACCACATACGGTATTGGTGGGGATCGTAGTGATGCAGAGTGGACAAGCCTGTTTAGGCAGCTTATTCATCGAGGCTACCTTATTCAGGATATAGCCAACTACTCCGTATTAAAACTTACACAAGATGCACGTTCGATTCTGAAAGGGGAGAAGAAGCTAGAGTTGGCCAAACCAAGACTCAAAGAGAAGGTCAAAAAGAGGAAAAAACTGGCAGTTGCTGTTGAGGGTAGAGATGAACTGTTGTTTGAACTATTAAGAGATCTTCGCAAGGATCTGTCAAACCAAGAGGGGATTGCGCCATTTATGGTTTTTGGAGATGCAACTCTGACTCAGATGGCCATACACCTTCCAAAAAATAGAGGTGAGTTCCTTGAGATCAACGGAGTTGGTGAGAAGAAGATGTATAAGTACGGTGAGATATTTCTGGGTGAGATTGCCGATTACATCGAGTCAAAATCTACTGTTGTGACTTAATCAGAGCTAACTGTCAGGCAAACACGGTGGCTGCATCAAACACAGGACCATCCACACAGACCCGTTTCATGGCAGGCCCTTCCGGTGTTTCAATCTGCACAACGCAGCCGGCACAGCCGCCAATTCCGCAGGCCATAAACTCTTCAAGTGATACCTGGCATGGCAGGTTGTACTCTTTTGCCAGTTTGGCAACTGCCTCCAGCATTGGATGAGGGCCGCAGCTGAAGAGCTCGACCTGATTGCGCTCTTCATCTGAAAGTGAGTTAAGCCAGTGTCTGGCAAGATCTGTTACATATCCATCATGAGTTCCAGGATAGCCCTGTAGACTGGATAGTCGACTTGGAATGCCCCAGTCCTCCAGTAGTGGCATTGAGCCGATAACACCATCAGGCATTCCAGGAATGACTATCTGTGAGGGGGTTACCGGGAACGGAAAGGGTACTTCTGAGCCAAGAATTACAAATGGTTTGTAGGCGGACTCACTCTGCAGTGAATCGGCAATAAATACCATTGGCGGCATGCCGACACCACCACCAATAAGAAGTGGGCGACTTCGTTCCGGATGGGGGGCAAATGGTTTTCCAATAGGGCCTAGTAGACTTAGTGGTTCACCAGTCTCGATCTCTGCCAGTGCTGCAGTTCCCTTGCCAAGTTTTTTGTAGAGTAACTCTATGGTTCCTTGTTCTTTGTTTGCACGCATTATGGATATAGGTCTGCGCAGGGTAAATTGTGGCCCACACTCTACATGTACAAAACTACCAGGCATGGCCCTGGAGGCAATCTCAGGCGCCTTGAGCTTGAGGATATGTTGATCACCATCCAGGTGGAGGTGCTCAAGGATGGTTGTCTCTTCCTTGAAGATAGAGTTTCGATCAGGATTCATGAACTATATTTCCACCCATTATGGTATGGGTAACTCTGCCCTGAAGCTCCCAGTTAAGGAAGGGGCTGTTCTTTCCTGTACTTTGCAGGCTTTCAGTTGTAACCGTCCACCATGCCTCTGGGTCAAAGATGGTGATATCGGCGCTTCTGCCTTCACCAAGTGTTCCTGCATCAATCCCCAGGATCTCGGCAGGCCGGTTGGTTACCATGGAGATGGCGTCAGAGATGGATATATCATGCTCTTTGGCAAGTCTGAGTGTGAGTGGCAAGAGGGTTTCAACACTGCTTATGCCGGGCTCTGTCTGTTCGAATGGGGCAGCTTTTGCATCCTCATCATGGGGTTGATGGTCGGAACAGATGGCCTGAATGGTTGATGAGAGTACTCCATTGACCAGGCCTGCACGATCACGTTCGGTGCGTAGTGGGGGCAGTACATGGCAGAGGCTGTTGAATTCACCAATATCCATCTCGGTAAGGTAGAGGTGGTGAACAGCAACATCAACACTTACCGGGAGCCCACTCTTCTGTGCAAGCTCAATCATCTGCAGAGCACGGAGACTGGAGATGCCGCAGAAGTGGGCACGTACACCAGTCTCACGAATTAGAACCAGGTCGCGTGCTACTCCAGCAGCTTCTGCTGCATCAGGAATTCCAGGTAAACCTAGACGGGTGCTTACAGTGCCTTCGTGTACGCATCCGCTATTGGTTAGCCACGGGTCTGCCGAGTGGAGGAAAACCGTCAGCTCATGGCTTGCTGCATACTCTAGTGCTCGTCGCATTACCAGAGAGTTGCTGATTGGTGATTGTGCATTGGAGACACCGGCACATCCCGCCTCTTTCAGTGCGCCCATATTACTTAGGTGCTCTCCGTCAAGCCCGTGAGTCAACGCCCCAAGAGGGATGACGGAGGCGTATCCAGAATCTTTTGCCCTGTTACGAATCAATTCAATGACTGCAGGCGTATCTATGATCGGCTGGGTATCTGGCGGTATGCATAGTGTTGTAACCCCGGCACTGGCGGCGGCACGGGTTTCACTCTCTATTGTTCCTTTATGGGTTTGTCCTGGTTCACGTAGCCGGGCACGCATATCCACCAGCCCAGGACAGACAATAAGATTGCTGGCATCAACTGTTTTATCAGCCTGGAAATCCTCTGTGGCAGAGATAATCTTGCCCTCCGAGATCCGGATATCACCGATCTGGTCTATACCATTGGCTGGGTCAATGATGTGCCCATTCTGGATCAGGATGTTCACTGTTCGCCTCCCTGTCCGCTTTGGCTCTGCATGGCCATTGAGAGGATAGCCATGCGGACAGCAATACCGTTTGTTACCTGTTGAAGAATGACGGAATGGCTGCTGTCTGCGACAGTGCTGTCGATCTCCACTCCACGGTTCATTGGCCCAGGGTGCATGATGATTGCATCATCAGCAGCCAGCTGGAGTCGCTCTTCGGTAAGGCCGTAGTATTGGAAGTACTCTTTTTTGCTCGGTAGATGTGCGCCACTCATCCGTTCATTTTGCAGACGTAGCATGATGATTACATCAACATCGTTTAGACCATCTTCTATGTTGGTAGTAACGTGTACGCCCAGGTCCTCCACATGAGATGGGATAAGTGTGCGTGGTGCAATAACCCGAACCTCTGGACACCCAAGTGTATTAAGTGCATGTATCTGCGAGCGCGCTACTCGTGAGTGCATTACGTCACCAATAATGGCGACCCGTAGACGGGTGAAATCTTCCTTGTGTCTGCGGATAGTAAACATATCAAGCATTGCCTGGGTAGGGTGTGCATGACGTCCATCACCAGCATTGATTACGCTGATATGGTTGGGAACATTCTGTGCCACAAAGTGTGCTGCACCACTGGCTGCATGGCGTACTACAAACATGTCGATCTGCATTGCAACCATGTTTTGCAGGGTGTCGAGAAGGGTCTCGCCCTTGGTGGTTGCAGAGGTGTTTATATTTATATTTAGGACGTCTGCCGAGAGTCTCTTCTCTGCGAGATCAAAGGTAGTGCGTGTTCTGGTGCTGGGCTCGAAGAAGAGGTTGGCAATGGTTTTGCCGCGGAGCAGAGGAACCTTCTTGGCGGTCTGGTTGCCTACACTTGTGAAGTGTTCTGCTGTGTCTAGTATTTCTGTAAGGAGATTACGGTTCAGCCCCTCAATAGAGAGGAAGTGGTGGAGTTTTCCGTTGGAGTCGAGCTGTATATTTCTCGACATAAATCTCATTCTCCTGACTGCTGAATCCTTAGTTCCAGTGGAACCGGCCCGTTGAGCTTGATTTGCTGCGCGGATTGTACATGAATATTGACTCCAGTGATATCTGCTTGTATCGGAAGCTCTCGTTCGTCTCTGTCTACCAGTACTGCGAGGAGTACTTTTGCAGGTCTTCCATAGTCGAATATCTCATTCAACGCGGCACGTATGGTGCGACCAGTGAAGAGCACATCATCAACCAGAATAATCAGTTTTCCATCAATATCAAAAGGTAGGTTGGAAGGGGTCACTTGAGGGTGGAGACCGATCTGGGTGAAGTCATCTCTATAGAATGAGATATTGAGTTCCCCCATTTGATGTTGGTTGTTTAACTCTTTGTGCAGCTGTTCTGCGACCCAGGTTCCACCAGTGTGTATTCCTATCAGGTGCGCACTCTCCAGCTGGTCTCCAAGCTGTTGGTGCAACTGATCAGCCATCTGGCTAATCAGTGCATCTACCGAAAGGGTATCTATGTCAATTGTATTCATCTCTATTCTGGTTGTTTAGCCAGCTCTGTAGTATTTGGGTTGCGGCGACTGCATCGATATCACGCTCTTCGGTTGGTCGTCGGTTTCCGCTATTTGAACGAATTATAGACTCTGCCTCGACTGAGGTCAGCCTTTCATCGATTTCATATACAGTCAGGTTGAATCTGCCACGTAGCTGATTACTGAATTTTCTTGAGAGCCGGCTCATCTCCTGCTCGTTTCCATCCATATCCAGAGGAATCCCGACGACTGCAGCAGTGACTCCCCACTCATGAATAAGCCCCTTAATCTGTTGCCAATCAGCATTTCTGTTGCTGCGATGGATGGTAGTAAGGGGTCGGGCTGATCCTGTGATCTCCTGACCAATGGCAACCCCAATACGGTGTGTCCCAAGATCAAAGCCCAGCAGGGTGTGGTCAGGCATGTCCCGCTTCTGTGGTAAGTGACGAGATATCAACCCCGATTCTGCCAGCAGATGATTCCCACCGTTTTGCATCATCGGTATCAAAAATCAGCTGGAGGTCTGCAGGAACACTGAGCCAGCTATTTTCACTGATCTCCTGCTCCAGTTGTCCGCCGGACCATCCAGCATAACCAAGAGTGACGATATGTTTTTCTGGCCCCTTGCCGGTTGCAATGGCATCCAGAATATCACTGGATGCGGTAATTCCAATTTCTGGTGTAACCTCGAGAGTGGAGTCCCAATTACCAACCGGGGTATGAATCACAAAGCCACGATCAGGCTGAACCGGGCCACCATTATGCAGCAGATTGTTTTTTGCTAGTGGAGCAGTGACTGTTATATCCATCTGTGCAAATAGTTCACCTATATGCAGGTTGGTGGGGCGATTGAGTACAAACCCCATGGCCCCCTCCTCATTGTGTTCACAGATAAGTGATACGGTATGGTCAAACCCTGAGTCTTGCAGTGAAGGCATGGCAATCAGCAGGTGGTTGCTAAGGTAGTTCTCTTTGCTATCTACTTTGTGGCTCATGGGTTTTTGTAATTTAGTTGCCGTATTTTGGGTGTTGTATCTTGCTGGAAATGAAGACGATCCTGCATCTCTGTAGTCATGTAAAAAATACCATCCTCACCAATAACCAAAACATACCTAATACCCATTTGAGCTGCAACCATTGATCGCTCTTCTGGTGAGGCAATCAACATGGCGGTTGCTGCAGCATCTGCAACCATGGCGTCAGAGGGGATGACGGTGGCAGAGCGGGCTCCTGTTGCAGGCCAACCTGTCTTCGGGGTGATAATGTGATGATAACGCTTGCCTGCATAGATAAACATCCTCTCATAGTCGCCAGAGGTGAAGATAGATTCATCATTTTGTGGATTAATAGAGGCTATTGCACCTTTCCCATCTGGCGATTGGATACCAATGCTCCATGCGCTTTCCCCTCTATTCCCTATGGCACGTAGGTCACCACCTGTATTTACTATGGCGTTTTTGATGCCTAGAGATTTGAGCTTGGTTATGGCGCGGTCTACGGCATAGCCTTTTGCGATACCTCCCAGATCAATTTTGATATTCCTGTTGTTGCTACTGACTGTTCCATTATTGAACTGGAGACCATCCATTGATGGACTGTTTTGTATCAGAATATCTATCTCCTCTTGAGAAGGGGGTGGCCCGCTCCACTCCTCACCATGAAACCCCCAGAGCGCAATGAGGTTGCCAATTGCCGGATTAAAAAGAGCTCCACTCTGACGGGAGAGGAGGGCGGTCTTCTTTAATAGCGAGGATGCCTCAGATGCAATCTGAATTGGAGCACCGTCCGCAAAGGCCTGGTTGATCTCACTTAGCAGGCCGCCCCTTTTCCATGCGTGCCAGGTGTCATGCATTGCGGCAAAGTCATCACGAATCACTCTGCTGGCTTTCAGGCTCTGCTCCTCGCTGCTGTCCCAGATAGAGATGGATACAATGGTTCCAAAGGCAAGGAACTGATCTCTGTAAACTTCCGGCGCTCGTTCGCATCCAGTAAGTATGAGAAGTGTGAAAAAGGATAGTGTCAGGCGGAATTTTATTGTCCCAGTCTCCGCTCAATTGCATCCATAAGATCTCCTGCAATATTCAGATCGTACTTATTATCAAGTTCTCTGATACAGGTTGGACTGGTGACATTGATTTCGGTGAGCCAGTCACCGATAACATCAAGGCCAACAAATAGCAGGCCTCTCTCTTGCAGAAGAGGAGAGACTTTTTGGGCAATCTCCAAGTCCCGCTCTGACAACGGAATACCTTCCCCACGCCCACCAGCAGCAAGGTTGCCGCGATTTTCACCTTCAGCCGGAATACGTGCCAGAGCATATGGAATAGGGTCTCCGTCAACCATCAGGATGCGTTTATCTCCTGCTGTAATTTCCGGAATAAAGCGTTGTGCCATTACGTAACTTGATCCGTTATTTGTAATTGTCTCGATAATAACCCCGGTATTCTGATCGCCTGAACGAAGACGGAATATTGATGTCCCACCCATGGCATCGAGTGGTTTCAGGATGATCTCCTCATGTGCATCAAGAAACTGTCTGATACGTGCCTCGTTGCTGGTTACCAGAGAGGGAGGAGAGAGTTCTGGAAACCATGATGTAGCAAGCTTTTCATTGAGGTCACGCAGAGCTTGTGGGCGGTTTACCACCATGGCGCCATCACGTTCTGCAAGTTCCAGAATGTGGGTAGCGTATAGATATTCTCTATCAAATGGAGGGTCCTTCCGCATCAGGATAACATCAAGATTTGATAGCGGCATGGCCTGTTTTTCCCCCAGAACATACCACTGCTTCATGTCATCCATAACCTGAAGTAGATGAGTCTGTCCCATGGCTGTGCCCTGTTCCAGAAAGAGGTCATCCATCTCCATGTAGTGGATCTCCCACTCCCGTTTCTGGGCCTCAAGCAGCATGGCAAGGCTGCTATCCTTGTATGGGTGGATCGTCTGAATTGGATCCATAACAATACCAATCCTCATGCGTTCTCTCCTCCAATAACTTCATGAATCTCTCTTGCGGCAGCCAGCATTGCGAGTCGTGCAATTACACCATAGGCATAGAAACGGTTTGGTTCTGCATCAGGTTCCTGGGTATGGTCTGGCAGATTGAGTGGGTTTGCAAATGAGAGTGGCTCAAAGTGCATGCCTGGTGCATTGAGATTTTCATTCGCTCCTCTTGAGGTGTGTACTCGATAAAAGCCGCCAATTACATGGTGATCCATCATGTAGACAACAGGCTCGGCAACGGCCTGATTTTCTCCAATGGTCTCAAATGTATATACGCCCTCCTGGATAATCACATCAGTAACCGATTGCCCCCCCTTGCTTTTTGCCATCTTGTTGCGTTGCTTGCGATTCAGTTCATGAACCTCACTGGCATTGTGGATAGTCATTATTCCCATTCCATAGGTGCCGGCATCTGCCTTGACCAGGACGAAGGGGGGCAGATCCACACCATACTGGTCATATTTTTTCTGGATCTCTTTTAACAGATGGTCAACATGGGCAGCCAGACACTCCTCTCCTTCGCGATTCTTGAAATCGATGGAGTCACATTTCTCGAACAGTGGGTCGATCAGCCATGGATCAATATCCAGTTGTGCAGCAAACTCGTTGGCTACCTGATTGTAGTGTTGAAAGTGGTCTGATTTTCTTCGGTTGTTCCACCCCAGTTCGAGAGGAGGAATAATTGATTGATCGACACCCTGTAGTATTTCGGGAATACCATCAGAGAGGTCGTTATTCAGTAGAATGATGCAAGGAACAAAGCCTTCCAGTTGTATATTGCTCCCGCTCTTCTGAATAGGTTCCAGAGTTATATCTGCGCCTGATGGTAGTGATATTGTCTCTGGATACTCCAGTGTCTCTATCAGGGAGCCAATACGAACGGCAAAACCGGCATGCTGGAGTAGCTTTCTCAGTGTTGCCAGACTTTCCAGATAGAAGGTATTGCGGGTATGGTTCTCTGGAATGAGAAGAATATTGCAGGCAGTAGGGCAGGCACGCTCCACTGCACTCTGAATTGCCTGTACCGATAGCGGAAAAAATGCCGGATTGATGTTGTTGAACCCAGCAGGAAATAGATTGGTGTCCACAGGCGCCAGTTTGAAACCGGCATTTCTCAGGTCTACTGAGGTATAAAAAGGGGCGGCACTTTTCTTCCATTCACTACGAAACCAGGTCTCAATCTGAGGCTGTCGCTCCAGCAGGTGAGATTCAATCTCCCGAAGTGGCCCAGTCAGAGCAGTTGTGAGGTTTGGAACTGGAGAATCTGATGTAAACATTGTGGCTATAAATCTCCCCAGAGTGTTTGCATAATGGTTATGGCTACGACAGATGCCGTCTCTGTTCGTAGAATTCGTGGCCCCATTGTTACCCCATGAAATCCTCTCTCGTGTGCAGAGATAATTTCTTGGTCAGTTAACCCTCCCTCAGGCCCTACTATGATACCAATACTTTCTGTGACTGGTTTTGGGGGAGGCAATTCAGAGAGCCTTTGCCTGGATTTTGGATCAAGTATAAATCCCTGTTTGGAATTGTTGTCAGCAAGCATTTTGTGCAGAGTTACTGGGGCATGAACTGGCGGAACAATATTGCGACCACACTGTTCGCAGGCAGAGATAACCACCTTTCTCCAGTGCCCGGTCTTCTTGTCGAGCCGTTTCTGGTCAAGTTTAACCACACTACGTTCACAAAAAACAGGGGTGATCTCTCTGACTCCGTTTTCAACAGCCTTCTGGATGGCGTAATCCATCCGCTCACCTTTTGATATCCCCTGGAACAGGTGAATGGCTAAGGGGCTTTCACGTTCCGGGTTTTCTCTATCTGTGATAAGAGCGGTAACTGACCGTTTTTCAATATGATCTATAGTGGCTGGAAATTCTCCTCCGTTGCCATCAAACAGAACAAGATGGTCATTCTGCTTTAGACGCAATACCTGAACAACGTGGCGTCGGCTTGCTTCACTCAGTTCAATGGTGCTGTTTGGAGACAGCTTGGACTCGCTGTAAATTCTGGGGATTGGCATGGGTGTGGGGGAGTATAATGTTTCAATGATAGTTAAGGAACCTCTGAACAAGCGTAATGGGATTGGGGTTTGGGGGAAGGGATCAACAGGTGCCCCCATAGGATAACTTGAGAGGGAGTTCTGATTGAGTCACGAAGTGACTTAATCAGAGCTTCCTTAAGGAATATGTAGTTGTCCTGAATGGTCAAAGGAGAGTTGCCAACAATGTATGATGTTATTGAGAAATATCTGAAAAGTTTTCGTGAGATCGCCTATCTGACAACAGAAAATGGCTGGGTTGATAACGCAACTCTCAAATTTGAGGTATTGGAGCAAGATGAGAAGAGGGCGCTGGTTGAGCTGAATTTTGAGGAGATCGTTATGAGCGCATCAGGCTGTACCATCAATCGGGTAGAGTGTTGGGGCAAGGTGGAGTTGCAGCTTGATGGACAAGAGGTGGTTGGGGTGACGATATTGTAGAAAATGGTTGCAACTACCTATATTGTTAATCTATAATATAGGGCTTGAGCTGATGTCGGATTCACCCTCCTCCTCGAATACCGTCATCAACAAAGGCTCATGCTGATGCGCTCTCTTTCCCCCAATTTAGAGAGCCGTCACCGCCGCCCTGGGCCCTGTGCTCAGAGGCGGTTTTTTTATGGGCGACTGGTGTACAGAAAATTATCTGGTTGGCTTTCCATCCATGCTGATCATGTTCTTCTCCTCCCAGTATTGACGGATTCCTTTTTCTCCCTTTTTCTCAATCCACTCATCCAGGGTCTCTCTCTTACCAAGAAACTCCATTCTTGGAACTCCAAACCCACATGAGCTATGGACAAGATCAACTTTAAGATCAATAAGTTGTCTTGCACCATTTCCTTGGGAGAAGTTGCTGTATAGATCATCCCACGAGGGTTCATCGGGGTGAATCGTCGATGCAGTTCCGTAGGCGCGAAGGATTAGTGGTTTTTCTTCAAAAGAGCAGAACATCAGAGTCATTCTGTGGTCCTCCAGCAGATGTGCTGCAGTCTCGTTTCCACTACCTGTAAGATTTAGCCAGAGTATGCGGTTGTTGTTGAGGACTCGGAGTGAGTCAAGCCCTTTTGGTGAGAGGTTGATGCGCCCCTCTTTGGGGGCAGTAGCAACAAAATAGATATGCTGCTGCTCAATAAATTCGATATGGCGCTCTTTCAGTGCGGAGAAGAGTTGTCCCATAGGTTAATCCTAGTTCAGATTGTTAAATACTTGTAGCGTTGGGGCTGATTGGTTCATGGTGTAGAAGTGGAGCCCTGGTGCGCCGGCACTTAACAGGTCCTGAGATAGTCTGGTAGTGACCTCCAGACCGAACGCACGCAGTGATTCCGTATCATCCCTATAGGCTATTAGACGCTCTTTGATCCAGCGAGGGATCTCTGCCCCACACATCTCGGAGAATCGTGCCAGATTGGTGTAGTTGGTGATTGGCATAATGCCGGGGACGATCGGTAGATCAAGCCCCATTGCAGCACAATCTTCACCAAAGCGGAGGTAGCCATCGATATTGTAGAAATATTGGGTAATTGCACTATCTGCACCAGCATCAACCTTGCGTTTGAAATTTTGCAGGTCGGTAAAGGCGTCTGGAGCCTGAGGGTGAAATTCCGGATAGGCAGCTACCTCAATATGAAAATGGTCGCCGCTCTCTTCACGGATAAATGAGACTAGTTCATTAGCGTAACGGAAGTCACCAGATGCCCCCATTCCAGACGGCATGTCACCCCGCAGAGCAACAATGCGGTGGATACCCTTCTCCTGATATCCTCTAAGAATTGCGGTGATGCTATCTTTGGTGGCACCAATACAGGAGAGGTGGGGAGCTGCATCAACCCCCTGTTGCTGGATCTCCATCACAGCATCATAGGTTCCCTCCTGGGTGCTACCACCTGCACCAAAAGTAACTGAGGCATAGGCAGGCTGTATCGTGCTGAATAGCTCTTTTTGAGCTGTCTGCAGTTTCTCTCTCCCCGCCTCTGTTTTTGGAGGAAAGAATTCCAGACTAAATTGTGGGGCTGATTGATTCATATATTTTGTCGTCTCGGTATCAGGAGGTTGGGTTATCCTTTTCCCCTCAGGCGCACCCGGTTTCGGCCAACAGGATAACTCAACCTCCTTGCAGTGCCTAGAGAATCTCTGAAAAAGCTAGTAGCGATAATGCTCTGGTTTATAAGGGCCATTTACCGGTACGCTGATATAGTCTGCCTGGGTCTTGCTTAGAGTGGTGAGATTGGCACCAATCTTCTCAAGGTGGTGGCGCGCAACCTCCTCATCCAGATGTTTCGGCAGGGTGTAGACCTCATTCTTGTACTCACCCTTCTGGTTGAAGAGTTCGATCTGTGCCAGAGTCTGGTTGGTAAAAGAGTTGGACATAACAAAGCTTGGGTGGCCTGTAGCACAACCAAGGTTAACCAGTCGTCCCTCAGCTAACAGAATGATCTTGTTGCCGCTTGGCAGGGTAATGTGATCAACCTGTGGTTTGATATTCTCCCACTCATACTTCTTCATGTTTACAACATCGATCTCATTGTCGAAGTGGCCAATGTTGCAGACGATGGTTTCATGCTTCATCTGTACCATATGGTCGTGAGTAATCACATTGAAGTTGCCGGTTGCGGTTACAAATATATCTCCCTGTGAGGCGGCATCATCCATGGTTACTACACGGTACCCTTCCATTGCCGCCTGTAGGGCACAGATAGGGTCAATTTCAGTAATCCAGACAGTTGCACCCAGGCCACGTAGCGATTGGGCACATCCCTTGCCAACATCCCCATAACCGAGAACAACGGCAATCTTTCCGGCAATCATTACATCTGTTGCACGCTTGATTCCGTCCACCAGTGATTCACGACAGCCGTAGAGATTGTCGAATTTTGATTTTGTGACGGAGTCGTTGACGTTAATGGCTGGGAATGGAAGCTCCCCATCCTCCTGCATCTGGTAGAGACGGTGAACGCCGGTTGTGGTCTCCTCGGTAACACCCTGAATGTTTTTCAGGATGTTGGAGTACCAGTTTGGGGATTCACTCAACTTGTTCTTGATCGCTGCATAGAGAACCTCCTCCTCCTCACTGGTTGGATTGTCCAATACGGAGAGATCACTCTCTGCCTTGGAGCCGAGAATAATAAGCAGAGTGGCATCACCACCATCATCCAGAATCATGTTCGGGGTGCTGCCATCAGACCACTCCATGATCTTGTGGCTATAGTCCCAGTAATCTTCCAGGCTCTCACCCTTGTAGGCAAAGACGGGAATTCCCTGGTCAGCAATAGCTGCCGCAGCGTGATCTTGTGTTGAATAGATATTACATGATGCCCAGCGCACCTCTGCACCAAGTGCGATCAGAGTCTCGATCAGTGCAGCAGTCTGGATGGTCATATGGAGAGAGCCGGCAATACGTGCCCCCTTTAGAGGTTTGTCCTCACCATATTTTTCACGCAGTGCCATCAGTCCAGGCATTTCACTCTCTGCGATACGAAGCTCTTTATGGCCCCAATCCTTGAGGCTCATGTCAGCGATGATGTAGTTGTCTGTGGTCTCGATATTGTTCATTCTCTTTCCTTTGTTTCAATAATCAATCAATCGAGAGCGCAGTTACTTGTATTTGCCTCAGTCCGGGCCTGGCGGGGGTGCCGTTGCAGCGCTCCCCGGGCTGAGGTTTTTGTGGTATTAAAAGTTCATCAGATTCCAGCAGCGTCGCGTAGCGCGTCAGCCTTGTCGGTATGCTCCCAGGTAAACTCATTTTCTGTTCTGCCGAAGTGTCCATAAGAGGCTGTCTTCTGATAGATTGGGCGTAGCAGATTAAGCATCTCGACAATTCCGCGAGGCTTCAGGTTGAAGAATTCCAGTACCAGCTCCTCTATTCTGGAGTCATCAATGACGCCGGTACCAAATGTCTCAACAGAGACCGAGGTGGGGTCAGCAACACCAATTGCGTAGGAGACCTGAATTTCGCAGCGTTCGGCCAGCCCCGCAGCAACAATATTCTTGGCAACATAACGTCCTGCATATGCCGCAGAGCGATCAACCTTGGATGGGTCCTTGCCAGAGAAGGCGCCACCACCATGGCGAGCCATGCCTCCATAGGTATCTACAATAATTTTTCTTCCGGTAAGACCGCAGTCACCAACAGGTCCACCTATAACAAAGTTGCCGGTTGGGTTGATATGGTATTTGGTATTGGCATCGAGCCACTCTGCAGGGAGGACAGGATTGATAATCTCCTCCAGTACAGCCTCTTGCAGATCCTTGTAAGCAATATCAGGATCATGCTGGGTAGAGAGCACTACTGCGTCAATACCAACCGGCTTGCCCTCACTGTAACGGAAGGTAACCTGGCTCTTGGCATCTGGGCGTAGCCATGGCAGTACACCGTTTTTGCGTAGCTCTGCCTGCCGCTCAACCAGTCTGTGCGAGTAGGTGATAGGGGCAGGCATAAGCACGTCCGTCTCGTTGGATGCGTAGCCAAACATCAAGCCTTGGTCACCAGCTCCCTGTTCATGCTCTTCTGATTCGTCCACACCCATCGCAATATCTGAGGACTGTTTACCAATTGCAGAGAGGACGGCACAGCTTTTCCCATCAAAGCCAACCTCGGCGGAGTCGTAGCCAATATCACAGACCACCTTGCGTACCAGCTCCTCGGTATCAACCCATGCATTGGTGGTGATCTCACCGGCCAGAACAACCATGCCGGTCTTGACCATGGTCTCACAGGCAACGCGTGAGTGAATGTCTTCCTTCAATAGCGCGTCCAGCACGGCATCAGATATCTGATCAGCCATTTTGTCGGGGTGCCCCTCGGATACTGACTCCGAGGTGAAAAGCGCTGTATTGTTTATATCGTTACTCATGTCGGTCTATCTCTCCATAAAAAAACCCGCTCAACCAGTTGGCGTGCGGGCTTTTGAATTCTGACCTGCATCGCTTTAGCCGTATTTTTATAGCGCTCGCAAGCTGAGCTCAAATCAGCGCTGAGGAGGATTCTCCATGATTGGCAGTTTTTCTGTCAAGTTTTTTTGTCAGGTATTTTGTAGAATTGGCAAAAAAACATAATAAGGAGATTGTAGTTATGGTTAGTCTGGAGACGCCTGTTTGTGAGTTTGGTGTAGTGCTACCAGATTTTGAGCTGCCTGATGTCTATGGTTCGTTATGGACGCCAGAGAGTCTTAAGGGTGACAACGGTTTGTTGGTCATGTTTATATGTAACCATTGTCCCTATGTTAAGGCCATTCGTGAGCGTCTGGTAAGAGACACCAGAGAGCTGAAGTCTATGGGGGTACATAGTGTTGCGATCATGTCAAATGATCCAACCCAGTATGAGGAAGACTCTCCTGAGAACATGAAAAGAATTGCCGAGGAGTTTGATTTTTCGTTTCCGTATCTGCTTGATGAGAGTCAGGAGGTGGCCAAGGCGTTTGGTGCGGTTTGTACCCCGGATTTTTTCGGATATAACGCGAATTTAACTCTTCAGTATCGTGGCCGACTGGATGAGAGTCGAAAAGAGACTGCTCTGGAGGGGGTGCGTCGGGACCTTTTTGAGGCGATGAGAGAGGTTGCGGAGAGTGGATCTGGTCCAAAAGAGCAAATTCCAAGCATGGGTTGTTCCATCAAATGGAAAGATGAGTAAGAGCAATATTTATGTAACATATTGTTTTTGATCTGTATTTGTTTTTGGGGTTACTTTCTATAATGGGGTAATCCAAAATTCTGAATGCCCATATCATTCTCATTGGTTGATCCGATGCCTCTACTGAGTGAAAATGCACCGTTCATTCGTGCCGAATAGATCGGCATAAAGATTTTTGTAAACCCTGCTTCGGGTATAACTCAATGAGTTTGCCAGAGGTGTTGATTTCTTGCAGAGAAGGGAGAAGTTAGTTATGTCATCAAGAAGAGAACTGGCCAATGCAATTCGTGCATTGAGCATGGATGCAGTACAGAAGGCCAATTCCGGACATCCAGGTGCCCCAATGGGTATGGCTGATATCGCTGAGGTTTTGTGGAATGGACATATGAAGTTCAACCCAACCAATGCCAAGTGGGCGGATCGCGACCGTTTTGTTTTGTCCAATGGTCATGGCTCAATGTTGATCTACTCTCTGCTTCATCTGTCCGGGTTTGATCTAAGTATGCAGGACATCAAGAATTTCCGTCAGCTTCATGCCAAAACAGCAGGCCATCCTGAATATGGTTATGCGGACGGTATTGAGACTACAACTGGTCCCCTCGGACAAGGAATTACCAATGCGGTTGGCATGGCAATTGCGGAGCGTACGCTGGCAGCAGAATTCAACAAGCCAGACCGCAAGATTGTAGACCACAACACCTATGTATTTATGGGTGATGGCTGTTTGATGGAAGGGCTCTCCCACGAGGCCTGTGCAATGGCGGGGACGCTCGGTCTGGGCAAGCTGATCGCGGGTTGGGATGACAACGATATATCCATTGATGGCCATATCTCCGACTGGATGGAGAAGGATGTTGGCGGACGTTTTGAGTCATATGGCTGGCATGTAATTCGTGATGTAGATGGTCACGATGCAGAGGCAATCAGCGCCGCAATTGAGGCAGCAAAGGGTGAGACATCCAAGCCTTCCCTGATTTGTGCACGTACAACGATTGGGTTTGGTTCGCCAAATCTGTGTGGTACACATGACTGTCATGGTGCCCCACTGGGTGATGATGAAATTGCAGCAACCCGCAAGGAGTTGGGCTGGGAGCATGGCCCATTTGAGATTCCAGAAGAGGTTTACGCTGGTTGGGACCATAAGGAGCAGGGCAAGGCCGACGAGGCTGCCTGGCAGGTTCGTTTTGATGCCTATAAAGCAGAGTATCCTACCGAAGCAGCAGAGTTTGAGCGTCGAATGGCTGGTGATCTACCTGCCAACTTTGAGGTGGAGATGGATAAATTCATCAACCAGACTCAGGCGGATATGCCAAATATTGCCTCTCGCAAGGCGTCCCAGAATGCCATCGAGGCGATGGGACCAATCGTTCCTGAGTTGTTTGGCGGTTCTGCTGACCTGACCGGATCCAACCTGACTAACTGGTCTCGTACGGTGAAAGTCACTCCAGACAATGCGAAAGGCAACTATATCTCTTGGGGCGTACGTGAGTTTGGTATGGCGCACATGATGAACGGCATGGTTCTGCATGGTGGCTTCAAGGTTTACGGTGCCACCTTCTTCATGTTCATGGAGTTCATGCGCAACGCACTGCGTATGTCTGCATTGATGAAGATCGGTACCATCTATGTGTATACCCATGACTCTATCGGTCTGGGTGAGGACGGTCCTACCCATCAGCCTGTTGAGCAGTTGGCAACAATGCGTGCAATACCTAACTTCCAGACCTGGAGAGCATGTGATGCAATCGAGTCTGCAGTCTCCTGGAAGATGGCAATGCTCCGTGGTGATGCTCCGACTGCACTGGTCTTCTCGCGTCAGAACCTGACTCCAATGGAGCGCAGTGCTGAGCAGCTCAAAAATATTGAGAAGGGTGGTTACGTAATTAAGGACTGTGCTGGTGATGCAGATCTGATCATGATTGCAACCGGTTCTGAGGTTGGTCTGGCAGTTGATTCTGCTGCAGCAATGGGTGACGTTAATGTGCGTGTTGTATCCATGCCATCAACAGATGCATTTGATGTACAGGATCAGGCTTATAAGGATTCTGTCCTTACCCCTGGTGTGAAGCGTGTAGCTATCGAGGCTGGTGTGGACAATGGTTGGCACAAGTATGTTGGTCTTGAGGGGGCTGTGGTCTGTATGGACTCATTTGGTGAATCTGCACCAGCTGGTCAGCTGTTTGAACAGTTTGGATTTACGGTAGACAACGTGGTTGCTACTGCAAAGAAAGTTTTAGGTTAATTTTTAAGGAGTAAAAGAGATGACAATTAAAGTCGGAATTAATGGATTTGGCCGTATTGGCCGTATGGTTTTTCGTGCCGTTTATGATGAGGCTGAGTTCAATGACATCGAGATTGTTGGGGTAAATGATCTGCTTGATGCTGAATACCTTGCCTATATGCTGAAGTATGACTCAGTACATGGTCGTTTCAGTGGTGAAGTCTCCTCTGAAGAGGGTGCCCTGATTGTTGATGGACGCAAGATTCGCCTCACTGCTGAGCGTGATCCTGCTGATCTTAAGTGGGATGAGGTTGGCGCTGATCTGGTTGTTGACTCTACCGGTTTCTTCCTGACTGAAGAGGGTTGTCAGAAGCATATTGATGCTGGTGCCAAGAAGGTTGTGCAGTCTGCCCCATCCAAGGATGGCACTCCAATGTTTGTATATGGGGTAAACCATAATACATACGCAGGTCAGGCTATTGTCTCAGCCGCATCTTGTACTACCAACTGTCTGGCTCCTGTTGCCAAGGTTCTTAATGACAAGTGGGGCCTGAAGCGTGGTCTGATGACTACTGTTCACGCCGCAACTGCTACTCAGAAGACTGTTGATGGCCCATCCATGAAGGATTGGCGCGGTGGTCGTGGAATCTTGGAGAACATGATTCCCTCTTCTACTGGTGCTGCAAAGGCTGTAGGTGTTGTTCTTCCTGAGCTGAATGGCAAGCTGACCGGTATGGCTTTCCGTGTACCTACTTCTGACGTATCTGTTGTTGATCTGACTGTAGAGCTGGATAACGAGGCAAGCTACGATGATATCTGTGCTGCAATGAAGGAAGCATCTGAAGGCGAGATGAAGGGTACTCTTGGTTATACTGATGAGAAGGTTGTCTCTACAGACTTCCGTGGAATCAGCCAGTCATCAATCTTTGATTCCGAGGCTGGTATTGCACTGGACGGAACTTTTGTGAAGGTGGTCTCCTGGTACGACAATGAGTACGGATACACCTGCAACATGATGCGTTTTGTTCAGCACGTTGCAAATAACTAAGTTGAATATGTGATAGATCAGCCCCCAATATTGGGGGCTGATTTGTTTTGGGACCACTTAAACCAATAGAGTTTTTCGCAAAATGAAATTTTGCAAAAAACTTTTAAATATTCAGGAGTAATAGAATGTCTGTAATCAAGATGACCGAACTGGAGCTTGCGGGTAAACGTGTATTGATTCGTCAGGATCTCAATGTGCCGATCAAGGATGGCAAGGTGAGCAGTGATAAGCGCATTCGTGCATCCATGCCCACTATCGAGCACTGTATCAAGGCAGGTGCACAGGTGATGCTGATGTCTCATCTGGGACGTCCAACAGAGGGTGAGCCTGCTGCAGAGTTTTCTCTGAAGCCAGTTGCCGATTACCTGGCAGATGCTTTGGGCAGAGAGGTTGCACTGGTTACCGATTATCTGGACGGCGCACCATCCATGAATGATGGGGATGTGGTGCTGTTGGAGAATGTTCGCTTTAATGTGGGTGAGAAGAAAAATGATGAGGCGCTATCTGCAAAATATGCATCTCTCTGTGATCTTTATGTAATGGACGCATTTGGTACTGCACATCGTGCACAGGCCTCTACTCATGGTGTTGCTAGTGCCGCACCTGCTGCCTGTGCCGGACCTCTATTGGCTGGTGAGCTGGATGCACTGGGTAAGGCTCTGGATAATCCAGCGCGCCCAATGGCCGCCATTGTTGGTGGCTCCAAGGTCTCTACCAAGCTGACTGTTTTGGAGTCACTTTCTGGTGTGGTTGATCAGCTTATTCCTGGCGGGGGTATTGCCAATACATTTATTGCAGCTGCAGGGCATAATGTTGGTAAATCCTTGTTTGAAGAGAATCTGATTCCTGAAGCTCAGCGCCTGATGGATGCAGCAAAGGCCAAGGGCGGCGAGATTCCTGTGCCAACTGATGTAGTGGTTGGCAAGGAATTCTCCGAGTCTGCCGAGGCAATAGTCAAGAAGGTTGAGGATGTTGAAGATGATGATATGATTTTTGATATCGGCCCAGAAACTTCAGCCCGTTTTGCAGAGATGATGAAGGTTGCTGGTACAGTTGTCTGGAATGGCCCGGTTGGAGTTTTTGAGTTTGACCAGTTTGGTGAGGGCACCAAGTCACTTGGAATGGCTATTGCCAACTCTGATGCATTCTCCATTGCTGGTGGTGGTGATACCCTGGCAGCAGTGGACAAATATGGTATTTCCGACAAGGTCTCCTATATTTCCACTGGTGGCGGTGCATTCCTTGAGTTTCTTGAAGGTAAAAAGTTACCTGCAGTAGCTATTCTCGAAGAGCGCGCAAAAGGATAGAATGGGAGCTTCATTTATCCTTATGGTGGGAACAGTATGCTAAGACGTACAAAAATCATTGCAACTCTTGGTCCGGCAACGGATTCACCAGAATCGCTGGACAGGCTTATTGAGGCTGGCATTGATGTAGTACGGCTGAACTTCTCTCATGGTACAGAGGAGGATCACCTGAAGCGTGCCGAGGCTGTTCGTAATCGTGCACGTGCTCATGGTAGACAGGTTGGTGTAATTGCCGATCTGCAAGGGCCAAAGATTCGTATAGGACGCTTTGAGAATGGCAAGATTGAACTTGTTGAGGGAGATCGGTTCTGTGTTGATATGGATCTGGATATTGATTCTGGACATCAACAAGCTGTAGGATCAACCTACAAGAGCCTCCATAAAGATGTATCCAGAGGTGATTCCCTGTTGCTTGATGATGGACGAATTGTTCTCTGGGTCTCCGAGATTGATGAGAGAAAGATCTGCTGCAGGGTGACAACAGGCGGAAAACTCTCTGATAATAAAGGTATTAACCTGCAGGGTGGAGGGCTCTCTGCCTGCGCATTGACTGAGAAAGATAAAAACGACCTCAAGATTGCTGCAAAGATGCAGGCTGACTATATAGCTGTCTCTTTTGTTCGTAGTGCAGAGGATGTTCGTGAGGCCAGAAAACTGCTGGAAGAGGCAAACTGGGGCAACTGTGGAATTATCTCCAAGATAGAGAGGGCAGAGGCAATCTCTGTGGCTGATGATATTGTTGCGGAATCTGATGGAATTATGATTGCCCGCGGTGATCTGGGTGTGGAGATAGGTGATGCATCTCTCCCTCCTGTACAGAAACGGTTGATTAAATTGGCCCGCTCCATGGATCGTATTGCAATTACTGCTACTCAGATGATGGAGAGCATGATTGAGAATCCAATTCCCACTCGTGCCGAGGTCTTTGATGTAGCCAATGCAGTACTGGATGGCACTGATGCCGTGATGCTCTCTGGAGAGACTGCAGTTGGAAAATACCCTGAGAAGGTGGTTGAGGCGATGGCAGAGATCTGTCTGGAAGCTGAACAGCAGCGTGTCGCCAAGGTCTCCGGCCATAGAATGAATGAACATTTTACTCGTCGAGATGAGGCTATTGCGATGGCTGCAATGTATACAGCCAACCATCTTGGTGTAAAGGCGATTGCCTCACTGACCGAGTCCGGCGCCACAGCACTCTGGATGTCGAGGATCAGCTCTGGTATCCCTATCTTTGCAATGACACGCAATCTGCAGACTCGTCGCAAGGTTACCCTCTATAGAGGAGTTTATCCTGTGAGTTTCGATTTGACTAACAAGAGCAAGGATGAGGTGAATCAGGAGATGATTGATGAGCTGACCCGCAGAGGGGTTGTAAGAACAAAAGATACTGTAATTCTTACCAAGGGGGATTTGGTAGGTGAAGGTGGAGGGACAAATACGATGAAGATCTGTCGTGTTGGAGAAAGAGTTATTTCGTAACTATGCAGCGTTGATCTGTATAGTTACTGTTTTGTTAATTGTTATATTTGATTGTTTTAAGTTAATTTAAGGAGAAGATCGATGCTGATTTCAATGCGTCAATTGCTGGATCATGCGGCTGAAAATGGCTATGGAATGCCTGCATTCAACGTTAATAATATGGAGCAGGTGCATGCAATTATGCAGGCTGCAGATGAGACTAATAGTCCCGTAATCATGCAGGGTTCTGCTGGTGCGCGTTCTTATGCAGGTGAGCCATTCCTGCGTCATCTGATCTCTGCTGCGGTTGAGATGTATCCGCATATTCCTGTTGTTATGCATCAGGACCATGGCTCTGAACCAGCAATCTGCCTGCGTTCCATTCAGTCCGGTTTTACCTCGGTCATGATGGATGGCTCACTGATGGCAGACTGCAAGACCCCATCAACGTTCGAGTACAACGTTGATGTTACAAAGACAGTTGTAGATATGGCTCATGCTGGCGGTGTATCTGTTGAGGGTGAGTTGGGTTGTCTCGGATCACTGGAGACTGGTGAGATGGGTGAGGAAGATGGCCACGGTGCAGAGGGCAAGCTTGATCTGGATATGTTGCTGACTGATCCTGAAGAGGCTGCAACTTTTGTAAAAGAGACCGGGGTTGATGCTCTGGCAATCGCTATCGGTACCTCTCATGGTGCCTACAAGTTTACCCAGGAGCCAACCGGTGAGGTGTTGCGAATTGATCGAATCAAGGAGATCAATGCACGAATTCCAGATACTCATCTGGTTATGCACGGTTCATCTTCAGTACCTCAGGAGTGGTTGAAGATTATCAATGACTTCGGTGGAGATATGGGCCAGACCTATGGTGTTCCGGTTTCTGAGATTGTGGAGGGAATCAAGAATGGTGTGCGCAAGGTAAATATTGATACTGATCTGCGTATGGCATCTACCGGTTCTGTGCGCCGCCATCTTCAGGAGAATGCATCCAACTTTGATCCACGCAAGTTCCTCAAAGAGGCAACCAATGGAATGAAAGAGATCTGCAAGAATCGTTACCAGGAGTTTGGTTGTGAGGGTATGGCAGACAAGATCAAGCCAACTTCGCTTGAGGTTATGTTTGGTCGTTATGGATCTGGCGAGCTTGATCCAAAGATCAACTGATCAGTTTTCTGCTGTTATTAAAAAAGCCCGCAACTGCGGGCTTTTTTATTGTGGGAATGACGAAGATTGGGTTTTTTCAGCCTCCTTAACGGTTTCTCAGCTGAGTTGTTGTTTGATAGATAGTGCGCAGATATTTATCATTAAAAGGGCCATGGGTAATTCCAAGAAGGTCATAACTGCTCGTGTCACTGGCTTGTCGTACAGCAAGTTGGCTCTTTAGCAGTATCGCAACCTGAATAGTATCCACCTTGTCCCAATCAGAGATATCGTTGGCATCCAGATAGCGATCAATTGAGCCATCTTCATCAAGGTCGATACCAAAACGAAACTGTAACCCATCAATATAACTGGTTAGTGTCTGTGGGGATGGTGATGAGGAGCCATTCCCATTGCACATAAAATTACTGTTATCCAGATAGTATAAAACAGTAGTAGAGGATGATCCGGCACAATCTTTTGCCCCTTGGTAGCTAATGGTTAGAGAGTCACTGCTCTTTTCACCACTGTCATCAGTGGCTGATAGAGCCGTTCCAGAGAAACTGTCGGCAGGGTACCCAATTTTTTTGATCTCTGCAGATAGGAACTGGACAAGATGACGGCCTCTCTCATGTAGATCAAGCCACTGCTGTTCATATTGAAAGCTCTCTCTGCTATCAACAAATAGCTGGGTTGTTGTGAGTAGTATAGTAATTCCCAGGGTAATTGAGACCAGTAGTTCAACAAGAGTAAAACCACTACTATCAGTAGAAGTTGACATTATCGAGGATAAAAAGTGAGCGAGTAGGATGGAGTAGCCTCACCATCTGCCCATGTAATAGTTACTTGATACATGTTGCCTGCAGGATTGCTAATATCGCCAGTCCCAGATGGGAGCATGCTGGCGTTTTGCCGGTTCCATTCTCGGAAATCAAATCTGGCCATATTTTCAGGGTCACAGTGCGCTGTTGTGCAATCTGTTCCTGACGGCTCTCCTGAGAGACCAAGATAGGTGCCCGCATCAACCGCAGACGGGTTGGCTCTGATTCTCTCCACCATACCCATCCCCTGCATGGTGGCCAGATCGTGCATGGTTGCTCCATGTGATGACTTTAGTGATATGGCGTAAAGAGCAGCAAGTCCAAGTAGTGCTGTCGTAAGCAGGAAAAGAGAGATCAGTGTCTCAATCAGGGTGTATCCACCTGGCCAACCAGCAGGGAAGATGTTTTGTTTATGGGTGCTATTCATTGTCAGTAAAATAATAGCTGTTGCGACCAGAGATCTTCAAGTCACGATTAAGGATCTGCATCCATGGGTACGGGCGTTGCCTCTAGTGGTATAGTCCTCAGTCATGAATGAATCATTTCGTGGCTTTCTGCATACGCTATTTGGAAGTTTGCGTGATCTGGCACCGATCATACTGGTGATCGGATTTTTTCAGATGGCCATTCTGCAGCAACCGATAGAGAATATATCAGCTATTGTAGCAGGACTTTTTCTGGTGGTGCTGGGGTTAACCTTCTTTATCTATGGTCTTGAGATGGGGCTGTTTCCTGTGGGAGAAGGTATGGCGGAGGCATTGGCCAGAAAAGGCAGTCTTCCATGGTTGATGGCATTCTCTTTTCTGCTTGGGTTCGGGACGACGATTGCTGAGCCAGCACTGATTCTTGTGGCAGAGAAAGCGTCAGAGGTGGCTGCAGTAGGGGGGATGATTGGTAATAGTTCCCAAGAGAAGATGGAGTATGCGCTGGGGTTGCGTTATACGGTTGCTTTTTCAGTAGGGCTGGCAATTCTGTTGGGGGTGATCAGGATTCTTAAAGGGTGGCCAATACAGTATCTTATTATTGGAGGATACGTTGGGGTTGTGATCATGACGCTATTTGCCCCAGATGAGATTATTGGTCTTGCCTATGATGCAGGCGGTGTGACTACTTCAACGGTAACAGTGCCACTGGTGACGGCATTGGGTGTGGGGTTGGCCAGTAGTATCCGTGGAAGAAATCCACTGACTGACGGGTTTGGACTGATCGCCTTTGCCTCTCTTACCCCCATGATCTTTGTTATGGGATACGGGATGGTGATTTAGAGTGGATTTTCTGGCATCTTTTTCCGACTCACTACTCTCAACAGCATGGGACATGTTTCCTATTGTCGTCATCATATTTGGTTTTCAGTTTTTGGTTATTCGCAGACCAATATCCAACTTGCGCCAGGTGTTGGTTGGTTTCTTTTATGTTTTGCTGGGCCTCTCACTGTTTTTGATGGGGCTGGATCAGGCGATTTTTCCACTAGGTGAACAGATGGCAATACAGCTCTCTGACCCACTATTTATCAGTGGAGAGTCAGGTGATGCCGTAGCTGAGCTTTTGTGGAGTGACTACGGTTGGGTCTATCTTTTTGCTGCAACCATTGGTTTTTCAACAACAATTGCAGAGCCATCCTTGTTGGCTGTAGCCCTGAAGGCAGAGGACGTGTCCGGTGGCACGGTTGAGGCGAACGGTTTAAGAGTTGCGGTTGCCATTGGTGTTGCAGTTGGGATTTCCCTGGGAGCGTGGCGAATTGTGGTTGGTATACCGCTCTACTATTTTATTATTTCTGGTTATGTCATTGTGATGATACAGACATATTTTGCTCCCAAATTTATTACCGCACTGGCTTATGATTCTGGGGGGGTTACAACATCAACGGTAACAGTGCCGCTGGTGGCTGCGTTGGGGTTGGGGCTCGCAAGTTCCGTGCCGGGGAGAAGTGAGTTGATGGATGGGTTCGGTCTGATTGCGTTTGCCAGTCTGTTTCCGATTATTGCTGTTTTGGGATATGTGCAACTCTCTGAATGGAGTGCACGTAAGTATAAAAATAGGGAGTGAGTGGTTATGTATTTTAAAACGCTGATTATGACAGGAGAAGAGTAATGCATTTCAAATTATTGATCGCATTGGTTGGAGAGAATAAAACTGAAACGGTGCTCAATGCCGCCAGAAATGCCGGGGCAACAGGCGCCACAGTAATCAACCATACACGGGGAGAGGGGCTGAAAGTAACCAAGACATTCTTCGGACTCTCGTTGGAGACAAATCGAGACATGATAATGTTCATTGTTGAGGAGCACCTTAGTAGAAAGATTCTGGAGACCATTGGAGATGTAGGTGGTTTCAGTAAACCGGGAACAGGCGTGGTTTTCCAGATTGATATTGAGGATGTGGTTGGGATCTCGAAACAGATCGAGAGTTTGACTGATGTTGTAGAGGAGCAAATATGATGGAAAGAGAAAAAGTTGTCCGCGTAAAGGATGTAATGAAGAAGAATTTCGATATGGTTGATGGCCTTGCCACAATCTCTGAGGCATTGACTGAGATGAATCATGTTGAGAACAAATCACTGATTGTGGACAAGCGCCATGATGATGATGAGTTCGGGATCTTGTTGATCTCCGATATCGCCAGACTGGTACTGGCCAAAGGGCGTGCTCCGGAACGTGTCAATGTCTACGAGATCATGTCCAAGCCAGTCATCACCGTCGATTCGGATATGAATATTCGGTACTGCGCAAGGCTGTTTGAACGCTTCAAGCTCTCCCGAGCTCCGGTAGTGGATGACAGGAAGGTTGTCGGTATAGTCAGCTTTACCGACCTGGTTCTGAAGGGGATGTGTGAGATCTCTGAATCTTGTAACCAGGACTGATTTGAATACCTCGATTTTCTCTATTGATGGTGGTGGCTGGATCATTGAGGCAGATAAAGTTTCATCACCTAATTGTGATGAGCGACCTGATGGCGATGAGATTGATCTGCTGGTTGTTCATGGAATAAGTTTGCCAGCTGGTAAGTTTGGAACCCCGTACATAGATCAGCTGTTTACCAACCAGCTGGATACCACAGAAGTTCAGGAGCTTGAGGCATTAAAAGATCTGAGGGTGTCGGCACATCTACTCATTCATCGTGATGGGCGACTGGTACAATATGTTCCACTGTCAAAACGTGCCTGGCATGCTGGAGTATCCTCCTTCAGAGGAAGAGAGCGTTGCAATGACTTCTCAATAGGGGTTGAGTTGGAAGGGAGTGATTATATCGCCTATACAGACATCCAATATAATCGTCTGGCATCTTTGATTGCGGCAATAAAAAGAGAGTATCCTCAGATTGTTAAAGATAGAATTGTTGGTCACTCGGATATCGCACCAGGCAGAAAAAGTGATCCTGGACCGGCTTTTGAGTGGGAGAGGTTGTTTGAGAAAATGGAGACAAAACTGTGACACTGTTGGCTATATTGATCACCCTGGGAATTGAGCGTTTCTACCGTGTTCTGGATGAGTACAGAAACCTGGGATGGTTTTCTGTCTGGGGGCGCTGGGTGGTTCGTCATCAATCGGTTCAGGGAGAGTGGGTTGGTATAGCCACAACCCTGCTGATACTTTTTGTGCCTCTGCTTATAGTGGAGCAGCTAAACTGGTGGATGGCTGATGGAGGATGGCTTCCTGAGATGCTTTTTAGCGTGGTTGTTCTTGTTCTATCCATAGGCCCCAGAGATCTCCGCGGGCAGGTTGAGAGCATATTGGAGAGTTGGTCAAAAGATGATATCGAGGGTGGACTTCTCCATGCGGAGGGGATGCTTGAAGGTGAGCTACCAGAAGATAAACAGGGTGTGGTTAGAGCGTTGACTGAGTCTGTCTTGATAGAGGCAAACTCTCGACTCTTCTCGGTAATATTCTGGTTTGCTCTTTTTGGCCCGGCGGCAGGGTTACTGGTCAGGCTTGGATTGATGTTGGAAGATATTCAGAGTAGTGATGATGGCGAACCAACCATGATTCAGCAGCTAAATCAGTTACTGGCGTGGCCACCAGCACACATAGTTGCGATAAGTTATGCAATGGTCGGGGATTTCTCCTCATCGTTCCACAATATCAGAGAGCATGCGGGTGACTGGAGCAGCAACAGTGATATTTTACGAAACTCAGGACTGGGTGCTATACGTCTAGAGCCTGTAAAGAGTAGTGAGCCTGCTGATCTGCAAGAGGTATGGGATGCGTTGGAGATGGTCAGAAGATCAGAGATTGTATGGGTAACCTTCCTGGCGCTGTTAATCCTGTTTGGATATGGTGGTTAGTGGTTTCACAAGCTCTGCCTGATAACATGGAGTTCACCACTGTCGATCTTATTCGTCATGGAGAGCCAGAGGGCGGAAGCCGCTATCGAGGGCATATTGATGATCCACTCAGCAAGAGAGGGTGGGAGCAGATGCGCAGTGTGGTAGAGGAGTTCGCGCCATGGAACAGGGTATTAACATCACCATTGAGTCGTTGTCGTGAGTTTGCGGTCGAGCTTGCGGAGAGAGAGCAGATTCCAATGGAAGAGATTCGGGATTTTATGGAGATTGGGTTTGGTGCCTGGGAGGGAAAAAGTGCCAAGGAGTTAATGGATGATGATCCTGAGTCCCTTCGCCGTTTCTGGAGTGATCCAATAAATAATACGCCACCAGATGCAGAGACCATTGGTGATTTCTCTCAGCGGATTACTGTACGGTGGGAACAGATAATTAATGATTTTCGAGGAGAGCATATGTTGGTGGTGGGGCATGCAGGGGTGATCAGGATGATTATTAGCCATGTTCTGGGAATGCCAATGGAGAGAATGTTCCGTATAGATGTGCCAAACGCAGGAATCAGCAGAATTCAGATAGACCATTTTGGTGAAGAGTCTCTGCCAAGACTTATTTTTCATGCAGGCATACTTGAACAACATGGAGCCTCTGAAAAAGCTTGATGGGATGGGGGTTTTGGGGGAATGGCTCCATAGGTAACTTAAAAGGATAGCAGTATGGGTTGGGCAGGAAAAATATTGGGTGGTGCATTTGGCTTTATGTTGGGCGGGCCGCTCGGCGCATTGATTGGCGCCTCATTTGGACATAATTTTGACAAAGGGATGCGTAGCGCCTCATCGTCTGGTGGATGGGGTATTGGCAATCAACAGAGGGTGCAGACTGCGTTCTTTACCGCAACATTCTCTGTTATGGGGCATGTGGCCAAAGCTGATGGAAAGGTAACGGCAGATGAAATTCAGATGGCACGTGCCGTTATGGATCACCTTCAGCTTGATGCCAATCTTCGCAAGGCAGCAGAGAAGCTGTTTAACGAGGGCAAGAGAGCAGGCTTCCCGCTGGACGACCTTCTTCATCAGTTCCGTCAAGAGACAAGCAGGCGTACAACATTAATCCAGATGTTTATGGAGATTCAGCTCCAGGCAGCCTATGCGGATGGGGTATTGCATCCTGCAGAGAAGAAGATTCTTCTCCACATAAGCTCCATTCTGGGTATTCCCCGCGCCCTCTATGATCAACTGGAATCCATGGTTAAATCTGGTGGTAGCACTCAACGTGGGTCATCAAACAGACCAACGCTAAGCGCTGCTTACAAGGCGCTTGGTCTGAAACAGGATGCAACCGATGCGGAGGTGAAGCGTGCCTATCGTCGCTTGATGAGTCAGCATCACCCTGACAAGCTGGTAGCGAAAGGATTGCCTGAAGAGATGATGAAAATGGCTACAGAGAAGACCCATCAGATCAGGATGGCCTATGAGGCAATTCAGGAATCCAGAAAAAAATAGTTTCCCCTGGGGAAATGAAAAATATCCCCCCATCCTGTAGAGTTCCCATTTTGATTAACTCATTTTTGAAGGAATAAACATGAAAGATAATCTGATTGCCCCATCCATCCTGTCGGCTGATTTTGCAAAACTGGGAGATGAAGTAGATAAGGTGTTGGCAGCAGGTGCTGATGTTGTCCACTTTGATGTAATGGACAACCATTATGTTCCAAACCTTACAATTGGTCCTCTAGTGTGTGATGCACTACGTAGTCATGGGGTGACTGCCGAGATTGATGTACATATGATGGTAAAGCCGGTGGACAGAATTATTCCAGATTTTGCCAAGGCTGGGGCATCCTATATTACATTTCATCCAGAGGCCTCAGAGCATATCGATCGCTCGTTGGCATTGATCAAGGAGCAAGGTTGCAAATCCGGTTTGGTCTTTAATCCTGCGACCCCGTTGAGTCATCTTGATTATGTAATGGACAAGATTGATATGGTGTTGCTGATGTCAGTGAACCCTGGTTTTGGGGGGCAGAGCTTTATTCCGGCTACCATGGACAAGTTACGTGCAGCCCGCAAGATGATTGATGAGAGCGGGTATGACATCCGTCTGGAGATTGATGGCGGCGTCAAGGTTAACAATATTCGTGAAATCAGAGAGGCTGGAGCAGATACCTTTGTGGCAGGTTCAGCGATATTTGGTGCAGGGCAGGATTCTGATCCAAATCGTTACGATAGCGTCATTGGAGAAATGCGCGCTGAGCTGGCTAAAGCGTCTGTATAGAGAGCCAAGTAGTTGAAGCTTCCCGGTATGGTGTTGATCGATGTTGATGGAACACTGGTAGACAGTGTTCCTGATCTGGCGTGGTGTGTGGACGAGATGATGTCCAAAATCGGTATGCCAACACGCGGCGAGAGCAGAGTGCGTGAGTGGGTTGGGAATGGTGTGGAGCGACTGGTTGGTCGCGCATTGACCAATTCTCTGGATGGTAAACCTGAGGGAGAGTTGTTTGAACAGGCGCTTCCTATATTTTCAGAGCTTTATGCAGAAAATACCAGCAAGCGTAGCCAGCTCTATCCAGGTGTTGAAGAGGGGCTGGAGTGGCTCAAAAGTCAGCCGGTTCGCCTTGGTTGTGTAACCAACAAGGCGGCACGCTATACAAACCCGCTACTGAATGATCTTGGTATTGCAGATGCATTTGAGATAGTGGTGAGTGGCGATACCCTGAGTGTAAAAAAGCCCGATCCAGGGCCACTGCTCCATGTGTCCAATTTCTTCGGTCTTGCACCAAATGAAGCACTTATGGTTGGAGACTCAGTAAGTGATGTAAAGGCAGCCAGAGCGGCCGGATTTGAGATCGTCTGTATGTCATACGGCTATAACCATGGGGAGGATATTCGCACCTCCAACCCGGATGCAGTAATTGATTCGATGGCTGAATTGCCGTCACTTTTTCAATGAACCAATCAACATTCCAGGATCTTGCAGACAGCTCTATACAGCAGGGATATAACCGGATTCCTTTAACCCGAGAGGTCATGGCAGACCTGGATACACCGCTGTCGGCATATCGCAAGGTTGCAGAGGGGCCATGGAGCTACCTGTTTGAGTCAGTGCAGGGTGGAGAGAAATGGGGGCGTTACTCCATTATAGGGCTACCGGCAAAGACAGTTATCCGGGTTAATGGCCATGCAATTACTATCGAAACAGATGGTGAGGATATTAAATCACTGGAGAGCAGCGATCCGCTGAGCTGGATAGAGGAGTATAGATCACGTTTCAAAGTTGCCGAGTGTGATGGGCTGCCAAGGTTTACCGGCGGGGTAGTTGGTTGCTTTGGTTACGATACCGTACGCCTGATTGAAGAGCGCCTGTCAGATATTCCAGAGGCGGACCCTCTTGATAATCCCGACATTATCCTAATGGTCTCTGAAGAGGTGTTGGTGTTCGACAACCTTAGTGGCAAGCTCCACATTGTTATCCATGTTGATCCAAAACAGCAGAATGCGTGGCAGCAGGGGCAACAGAGACTTGATGAAATAGCTACCAAACTGAATACACCAATTCCAGTTATGGGAGAGGGGCTACGGCGCAGGGTAAAGGAGGATGATTTTGTCTCTGGGTTCAGTCAGGACAAATTTGAGCATGCAGTAGAGAAGATAAAGGAGTACATTGTTGAGGGTGATGTGATGCAGGTAGTAATCTCGCAGCGTCTCTCTATCCCGTTTCATGCCCCACCACTTAATCTATATCGTGCGCTGCGTACACTTAACCCGTCCCCTTATATGTACTACCTGGATCTGGGTGATTTTCATGTTGTTGGTTCATCCCCAGAAATTCTGACCAGAGTAGAAGATGGCATTGTTACAGTGCGCCCGATTGCCGGTACAAGGCGTCGAGGTCACAATGAAGAGGAGGATCTGGTTCTCGAGAAAGAGTTATTGGCAGACCCAAAAGAGCTGGCAGAGCATCTTATGCTGATTGATCTTGGACGCAACGATGTTGGTCGTGTGGCTGAAACTGGAACAGTTGAGCTGACAGAGAATATGAAGATTGAGCGCTACTCCCATGTGATGCATATCGTCTCAAATGTCACCGGAAAGCTGAAAAAGGGGATGAGTGCAATGGATGCACTACGTGCAACTTTTCCTGCAGGAACAGTCAGTGGGGCACCAAAAATTCGTGCCATGGAGATTATTGATGAGCTGGAACCAGTCAAGCGCGGAATTTATGCTGGAGCAGTCGGCTATATTGGCTGGAATGGAAACATGGATACTGCGATAGCAATTCGTACAGCAGTTATAAAAAATGGGGAACTTCACGTCCAGGCAGGCGCTGGAGTGGTGCATGACTCTATTCCAAAACTGGAGTGGAAAGAGACCATGAACAAGGGCCGTGCAATATTCCGCGCCGTAGAGATGGCAGAGGCTGGTTTGGACAACAGAGAGAGCACCTGCTGATGGAAGTAAATGCAGTTGGTCTTAACTGAAAGTTAAGGTGCTGTGTTAAGGAACCTCTGAAAAAGCGTAATGGGATGGGGGTTTGGGGGAAGGGCTCAACAGGTGTTGTTGTAACATACTGAACTATAATCCTTCCCCCATAGGATAACTTGAGAGGGAGTTCTGATTGAGTCACGAAGTGACTTAATCAGAGCTTCCTTAATCAAATATCAATGTGGCCACCAGGTTCCTGTTGCCACCATGAGACCTGTGCTCATTAAGATAGATTCCCTGCCATATTCCAAGATTTGGTCTGCCGTCAGTTATTGGAATGGTAATGGTTGATCCAATGATTGATGCCTTGATGTGTGATGGCATGTCGTCAGGCCCCTCATCGGTGTGAGTGTAATACGGTTTGTTGTCACAGATCTCCGTGAAGAAATTCTCCATATCTGTAAGTACCCGGGGGTCGGCATATTCGTTGATGGCGATAGATGCACTGGAGTGTTTGATGAATATGGTTAGTTGTCCAACTTTTGCCTCCGAGATGAAAGGAATCTGTTGAAGTACCTCATCTGTAACCAGGTGAAAGCCACGAGACTTTGCAGCTAGTGTTATTTCGCACTGTTTTATCTTCACTAGTTATTTTTCCTCAAGATACTCACTTTTTAGGCGAACATAGTTGTCTGCCGAAATTCTGAGCCAGTTAAGCTCTGCATCGGTCAGTGGACGAGCTTTTACTGCAGGTGCCCCTCTCCAGAGATATCCGCCTTCAAGTTTTTTACCTGGGGCAACCAGGCTTCCAGCCGCGAGTAGCACCTCATCCTCGAGAATTGCCCCATCAAGTATGGTCGCCCCCATTCCGATGAGACAGCGGTTGCCAATGGTGCAGGCGTGAAGGATTGCACCGTGACCAACTGTGACCTCATCTCCAATAATCAGAGGGTATCCGTCTGGTGCGGTATCGTTGGGTTGGGTTACGTGGAGGACGGAGTTGTCCTGGATGTTGGTGCGCTCGCCAATCTCTATGCGATGAACATCCCCGCGCACAGATACCAGCGGCCAGATTGAGCTGTCCCTGCCTATGGTTGTCCTCCCTATCACCTGTGCGGAGGGGTCAATAAAGACTGTCTCGTCAAACTCTGGATTCCACTCCCTGTAGGGGCGAATGTTGTTCATCTACTTATTCCGTTGCGTATCATTGGTTGAACTGATAGTTTACCGGATCTTCTCACCAATACGTAATGACGACGGTACAGATAATGGATCATGCAAACCCGCTACTCTCTATGGAGGGGCTACCGCCCTTCTCTAAAATTGAGCCAGAACATGTCAAGCCTGCCATTGAGGCACTACTTGAGCAGAACCGTGCTGCTGTAGAGCAGTTGTTGAATGGCGCAGATCCAGTCGAGTGGGATACATTGATTCAGCCCCTGGAAGAGTTGGAGGATCGCCTGGGACGGGCCTGGTCACCTGTAAGCCATCTGAACTCAGTAAAGAATAGTCATGATCTGCGTGATGCCTATAACAGCTGTCTGCCAATGTTGTCAGATTATGCAACAGAGATGGGGCAGCATAAGGGGCTCTATCGGGCATTTAGAGAGATTGCGGATAGTGAATCATTCAGAATGCTTGAGCCATCCCAGAAGAAGATTATTGAGAATGCGCTACGAGATTTTCGTCTCTCGGGAATAGATCTGTCTGCCGATAAGCAGGAGCGTTACCGGGAGATAAGTCAGTCACTCTCGGAGTTGACCTCAAAATTTGGGGAGAATGTACTGGATGCGACGAATGGATGGGAGAGGCTGATTTCTGATGAGGCAGAGCTCGCAGGGCTACCTGAATCCGCCAGAGCAATGGCCAGGCAGACTGCAGAGCAGCGTGAGAAAGATGGATGGCTCCTTACTCTGGAGTTTCCATCGTATATCTCGGTTATGACCTATGCGGATAATCGATCCCTGCGGGAAGATGTGTATGAGGCGTATGTTACCCGCGCATCAGATCAGGGGCCCCATGACTCATCATTTGACAACACTCCGATCATGGCTGAGATTCTGAGATTGCGACACGAGAAGGCAGAGTTGTTGGGCTTCTCAAATTATGCCGAGTATTCACTCTCCACCAAAATGGCAAATGAGCCGGATCAGGTTGTCGAATTTCTGGAGGATCTTGCGGGACGTTCTCTGGAGACCGCACGTGGTGAGCTGGAGGAGCTTAGACTCTTTGCTGAGCAAGAGGATGGCATCACAGATCTGCAGTCATGGGATATGGCCTACTATGCCGAAAAGTTAAAGCAGCAGCAGTACAGCCTCTCTGAGGAGGAGCTGAAGCCGTGGTTTCCGATTGATCGAGTGTTGGAGGGGATGTTTGAGGTTGTGCACAGACTCTATGGCATCACAATCAGTCAGAGAGAGGGGGTCGATGTCTGGGATGAATCTGTCCGTTTCTTTGAGGTTGTGGGAGAGGATGGCGAGTTGCGTGGGCAGTTTTATACTGACCTCTATGCGCGTCAGCACAAGCGTGGAGGTGCATGGATGGATGATTGCATGACCCGTAGCAAAACCGAGGATGGCATTCAGACTCCAGTGGCATACCTTACCTGTAATTTTACCCCTCCAATTGGTGATGCTCCGGCGCTGCTTACGCATGATGAGGTTTTGACCATGTTCCATGAGTTTGGTCATGGCCTCCACCATATGTTGACCCAGATCGATTTCCCCAGTGTGGCAGGAATTGGAGGAGTGCCCTGGGATGCGGTTGAGTTGCCCAGTCAGTTTATGGAGAACTGGTGTTGGCAAGAGGAGGCGCTGCCACTATTTTCAGGCCATTACAAAACTGGCGAGCCGTTGCCAAAACAGAAATTTGAGCAGCTGCTTGCATCCAGAAACTTTCAGTCCGGCATGTCAATGGTGAGACAGCTTGAGTTTGCCCTGTTTGATTTCAAGATGCATCTGCAGTTTGACCCCAGGCAGAAGAATGATGGGGGGGAATTTATATATGATCTATTGTCGCAGGTGAGAAATCAGGTCTCTGTTATGGCGCCACCATCATTTAATCGCTTTCCCCACAGTTTCTCCCACATATTCGCAGGGGGTTATGCCGCTGGTTACTATAGCTATAAATGGGCAGAGGTGCTCTCGTCTGATGCATTCTCAAGTTTTGAAGAGAATGGAATTTTTGATCGTGACACAGGGCTGCACTTCCTATCCTCAATTCTGGAGCAGGGTGGCTCGAGAGAACCCATGGAGCTGTTTGTGGAGTTCAGAGGGCGAGAGCCACAGATTGATGCACTACTTCGTCACTCTGGTATAACCATTGGATAGTGGAATTAGTTAAATATGCAGAGAGACCAGATTTACTCAACTGAACATGATCTTGTAGAGGAATTCCGCTTTGATCAGTCGGTTGCGAATGTCTTCCCGGATATGATTCAGCGCTCTGTTCCCGGCTATGGAGTGATCATCTCTCTGGTTGGCCTGCTGGCGGAACAGTATCTGCAACAGGGAAGTTATGGTTATGATCTGGGCTCTTCGCTTGGAGCATCCACGCTGGCAATGGTTGGGGCTGCAGAAGAGAAGAGGTGCAGGATTATCGCCGTTGATAGCTCAAGTGCCATGATTAAAAAGTGTCGTGAAAATCTGGCAACAGCAGGTTTGGATAGATCTTCTGTTATAGATTTGCGTTGTGAGGATGTTCGGGATACAAAAATCGAGAATGCCTCGTTTGTAACCATGAACTTTACTCTGCAGTTTATTCCAGTTGCCGAGCGGGAAGATATGTTGCGAAGAGTTGCAGATGGCATCTCTCCTGGTGGCGGGTTTATGCTGTCAGAAAAGATCGGGTTTGATGATTCGGAGCAGCAGAAGAGGATGGAGTCACTGCATCACGCCTTCAAAAGAGCAAATGGATATAGTGAGCTGGAGATAAGTCAGAAGCGGACTGCTCTGGAGGATGTGCTGGTACCAGAAACTCTGCAGCACCATTTTGCCCGTCTTGAGAGAGCCGGGTTCTCTCGGGTTGAGGTGCTTTTTCAAGCACTTAACTTTGTCTCTATGCTGGCAGTTCGATGAGTGATCTGCCTCTGCAGCTGGATAGTTCTCTGGGTGCTCTGCGTGAGAACGGGATGGCTCGCTGGAGTGGGCAGCTGGAGAGAGAGCTGCCACTGCTGTTTGAGCCTGGGAGAAATGGCAACCTGCCACGTTGGCTGGATCTATTGGATAGACTGCCGGTGATAAAGGCAGAGACAGTAGATCTTGGATCTGCCAGAGTACAGATCGGTACCAAGAATGAGTGTGATACTACCCAGCAACATAATATAGAGGAGTTGATGAGAGAGCTACACCCCTGGCGCAAGGGGCCTTTCGATCTGTTTGGGGTTCATATAGATAGTGAGTGGCACTCTGACTGGAAGTGGGAGAGGTTGGCGCAGGAGATACAGCCACTTGAGGGGAGAAAAGTGCTGGATGTTGGTTGTGGGAATGGTTACTACGCTCTGAGAATGGCCGGTGCGGGGGCAGACTTTGTAGTCGGGATTGACCCAAATATCCTGTTTTTATTACAGTTCAGAGCCTTGACCAGTTTTCTTCCGGCTCCACCCGAGGTCCACTTTATTCCTGTTGGAATGGAGTCCGTTCCAAATAATACGCAGTGGTTTGACACAGTTTTCTCTATGGGAGTGTTGTACCATCGACGTTCACCAATGGATCATCTTTATGAACTTCGTGGTGCTCTTCGCCAGGGGGGCGAGCTGATTCTGGAGACTCTGGTGATAGAGGGTGGACGGGGAGAAATTTTGGTTCCGGAGCAGAGATATGCCAAAATGAGGAATGTCTGGTTTATCCCTACTGTGGATGAGCTTATTCACTGGTTGGAGAGGGTTGGATTTACACAGGTGCGTTGTCTCAATCAATCGTTAACAACGACAGATGAACAGAGGGTAACCTCATGGATGCAGTTTGAGTCGTTGGCCGATTTTCTTGATCCGGAAGATCCAACCAGGACTATTGAGGGTTACCCGTCACCAAGGCGGGCACTGTTGAGTGCAGTTGCACCCTAGTGCAGACTCAATGAAATAACAGGGAGTTAGTGAGCATGGTCAAGAGAATATGGGAGCAATACAGTAGCCTTATCCAGTGGTCGGTTGTGTTGTTGTTGGTGCTGTTGCTGCTGGTTATCTGGATGGGTGGTGAAGATGATAATAAGGTGGCTGAAGAGATAGCCTCTGTTGTAGAGCCACTAAAGCCGGAGGTTGTGGTGGCTACAGCGCCAGAACCAGCACCAGAACCAGAACCAGAACCAGCACCGGAACCACTGTTGGATGAGTCACCGGTTGTTATTGAAGAGGTGGAGCCTGAGGTGAAACCAGAACCAGAACCAGAGCCCAGGCCAGAACCGGTTGTCGAGGAGGAGACCGTAGCGCTGGTCTGTCCACAGTGGACAGAGTCTGTAGCAGTATCTCGAGGAAGTTTTACCAGTGGTGTAGAGAGAAACAGTCGTGAGCCGGTTGATTCAATATGTCAGCTGGGGACAGATAATCGCAGAATATTCTACTTTAGCGATCTCCATAATCAGTTTGGAAAACATATTTATCATCTCTGGGAGTATGAGGGCAGGGAGATGGCAAAAGTCTCTCTGGGGAGAGTTAATGGCCCCCGCTGGCGCGTATGGTCAAGCAAGAATCTGATCCCCGGATGGAGTGGGGAGTGGATAGTCAAGGTAGTTACCAAGGATGGAACAATTCTCCATCAGGAGAGCTTTATATACCGATGAGTAGCTCAGACCTCAGGGATTTTATCAGCCAACTGGAGGAGCAGGGGGAGCTTAAGAGGGTATCTCGAGAGGTTGATCCTTACCTTGAGATGACTGAAATTGCAGATCGGGTATTGAGGGCTGAAGGGCCGGCCCTGCTGTTTGAGAACCCAAAAGGGTCTGATGTTCCGGTGCTAGCCAATCTGTTCGGTACTCCAAAACGTGTTGCCATGGGCATGGGTTATGATTCTACAGATCACCTTAGAGAGGTTGGCCAGATACTGGCGTACCTCAAGGAGCCAGATCCTCCAAAAGGGTTCAGGGATGCAGTTGAGAAGTTGCCAATTTTTCGGCAGGTTCTGAATATGTCACCAAAGGTGCGTTCAACTGCAGTGTGTCAGGAGGTGGTGTTGGAGGGTGAGGCTGTTGATCTCTCCAGGTGGCCTGTCCAAACCTGCTGGCCTGGTGATGCTGGACCTCTGGTGACATGGGGGCTGGTGGTTACCCGTGGTCCAAATAAAGAGCGACAAAATCTGGGCATCTACCGTCAACAGGTGATTGGTAAAAATCGTCTGATTATGCGTTGGCTCTCTCATCGTGGAGGTGCCATTGATTTTCGTGAATGGAAGGAGGCGAATCCGGGGAAACCATTTCCGGTTGCTGTGGTGATTGGGGCAGATCCGGCTACCATACTTGCTGCAGTGACTCCTGTGCCAGACGCACTGTCAGAGTATGCATTTGCCGGGTTATTGCGCGGCTCGAAGACAGAGGTTGTCAGGTGCAAGGGCTCTGATCTTCAAGTTCCGGCCAGTGCCGAGATTGTTCTGGAAGGAACCATAGATCTTGATGAGGTGGCAGAGGAGGGACCATTTGGTGACCATACTGGCTACTACAACGAGGTTGAAAAGTTTCCGGTATTTACTGTAGAGCGTATCACCCATCGAAAGAGTCCTATATACCACTCAACCTATACGGGGCGCCCACCTGATGAGCCTGCTGTGCTTGGGTTGGCACTGAATGAGGTGTTTGTCCCTATTTTAAAGAAGCAGTTCCCTGAGATTGTTGATTTTTACCTTCCACCCGAGGGGTGCTCCTATCGTATGGCTGTAGTGAGTATGAAGAAGCAGTATCCGGGACATGCCAAGAGAGTGATGATGGGGGTCTGGTCATTTCTTCGACAGTTTATGTATACCAAATTCATCATTGTTACAGATGACGATATAGATATCAGAAATTGGCAGGATGTAATCTGGGCTATGACAACCAGAATGGATCCGGCACGGGATACCACGCTGATTGAAAACACCCCGATTGATTATCTTGATTTTGCCTCACCGGTATCGGGCCTGGGGTCCAAGATGGGAATGGATGCAACCAACAAATGGGAAGGTGAGACTGTGCGTGAGTGGGGTAGCGCAATAACCATGGATGCTGCAGTCAAACAGCGGGTTGATGATCTCTGGGATGAGCTCGGAATTGATTCCTGAATTTCAGTTGATTTAGAGCTAATAACACAGCAAAATACTCAACTTTATTATTCACAATAAAGTACAGGAAAAAATAAATGTCTAATCGTGTCCAGCTACAACCAAGCGGCAAAGAGTTCGAGTTATCTGATGGTGAAACTATTCTTGATGGAGCGCTGGCGCATGGGATTGGGTTTCCATTCGGCTGCCAGAACGGTTTTTGCGGAGCCTGTAAGGCAAAGGTGGTTTCTGGTGAGTACGAGTATCAGGATGAGTACAACGCACAATCTCTGACAGAAGATGAGCTGGCCAACGATGTTGTAATCTGTTGTAAGGCAGAGGCAAAGAGTGATCTGGTGGTTGAGGTGCATGAGCTGGTGGCGGTGGAGGAGATTGAGGTTAGAACCATGCCGGTCAAGGTCTCAAAGATTGAGCATCTGGCTGAGGATGTGATTCGTCTCTGTCTGAAGCAGCCAGAGGATGAGAGTCTGCAATTTCTCGCTGGGCAATATATTGAGGTTATTCTGGAAGGCAATCGTCGCCGCGCATTTTCGATCGCCAATGCCCCACACAACAACTCGGAGATCGAGCTACATCTGCGCAGGGTTGATGGGGGTCTCTTTACTCCCCATGTCTTCAATGAGATGAAGGAGAAGGACATTCTCCGTGTTGAGGGACCTCTGGGCACCTTCTTCTTGCGTGAGGACTCAGCTAATGATCTGATCTTGGTTGCTGGCGGTACAGGATTTGCGCCTATCAAGGGTATGGTGGAGCACGCCATTGAAATGGGGATGGATAACCACATCAAGATCTACTGGGGAGCCAGAGGTCATGATGATCTCTACCTGGATAGTCTTGCCAGAGAGTGGGCAGATAGTCATGAGAACATCAGTTACATTCCCGTGCTCTCTGCCGCGGACGAGTCATGGAGTGGACGCAGAGGTTACGTGCATGAGGCTGTTGTGGAGGACCACTCTGATCTCTCCGCAGTAGATATCTATATGGCTGGCCCACCGGTGATGATAGATGCTGGAAAAAGTGCCTTTAGTGCTCTTGGGTTAACAGCAGATCATCTCTACTTTGACTCGTTTGAAGTGGCTGGGGAGGCAGGAAGGTAGAGGATTTTTCGTAATATTCCAGGGCGCCAGCAGGGTCACCATTTGTTTTTCTGATGATCCCCATCTCCTGATAGGCATCATGACTTGGGGAAATTTCAATGCTCTTCTTCAGGTGTTGTTCAGCTTGTCCCCATATCTCATTTTTTAGATAGAGTCTTCCCAGAACAAGATGAAGTGCTGCACTGTCGGCGTGGTGTTTTAGCCACTTTTCGGCATTTTGAATCTGCTGGTCTGTAGAATCTGATTGTATTACTCCATAGAGAGAGACTAGATCATCGGACCATTGCCGTTTAATCTCCTTGTACAGCAACTTCTCACTTAAGCTGCCATCACCTTGTCTGTTTAGCAAGTTTGCATAGTGATAGATAAGTTTTGGGTTTTTATGGTCGCCGCGTGAGAACTGCTTCCACTGCTGTTGCAGTGCATCATCATTCCCGGATTTTGCGCTCTCTGTTAAAAGTTGAATCTGTCCGTGATGTTCCAGTTGTGCCAGTTCATCACTGCCCATGCTTTTTCTTTTACGTAAAACTGGAGTCAGTCCAAGCAGTTGAGACCACTGCTTTTGTGCTGTGAGTGTTTGCGCCAACAGTCGAAGCAGTTTTGGATGGTTCGGTTTCTGTTTTCTCAGATGGGTAAGTGTATCTAGTGCATCATCATATTGTTGATGGGCAACCTGTTGTTCGGCTTGGGTTAGTCGAATAACAAAATCGGCATTTGGAGCCGCTTGATGGGCAAGTTTCAGATAGTGGTCTCTACGTTCATCAGAGTGTTGGTGTTGTGCAGCATTGGCAGCACCCAGATAGTGCATCAGTGGGTTATCACTATTTGCAGCAGACTGCCCAAGCAGTTTCTCAGCCTTCTTCCAGTTGCCTTCAGCCAGGGTGATCATCCCTCTATTCAGGTCTGCTTGAGCTCGTCTGGTTTTTTGTCGATTACGCCATATGCCAATATCCCGTGGAGCATGGATGAAACGCAACAGGATACGAACAAGCAGCAACAGCAGTGAAAATGTTACAAAAGTGGCAGTGATGGCAAAACTGACACTGGTCTCAATGGTCCATTCACCTATTTCCAGCATGATGTGACCACTGTGCCCTCTTAATTGCAGGGCAACAATGCTTGTTGTAACCAGCAGCAGGGTGAGGATCAGGATGCGCCTCATTCGATCAGCTCTTCCGCCAGCTCGTTGGGAGATTCTTTCAGAATCTCTTTTAGTTTTTTATGTGCCTGCCCTATTAACGGCAGAACAGGGGAGAGCTGGATGGATTTTAGCTCAGCAAGTTGCTGCTGCATGGCTGTTGTCACCGTGCTCTTCTGATCAAAAATCTTTACCCACTCCTCGGCACTGTTGATGCGATCCCGAAAGAGTTCACCGTCTCTTAATAACAGGGCGCTCTGTGCCTGTTCCAGACGAAGCTGAAGAATTTGCCTGCTGCTCTGTTGCCCGGCCAGTGAGGTTATTGCCGGTAACTCCTGCTCTCTCTTCTCTACACGCACCAGAGTGAGCAGATCCTGCCATATCTTGTGCAGGATATTTTCCCAATCCCATATTGATGATTCATCAGCAGGATTCTGTGCTACGGTATTTTCAGGGTTAGGCTCCCCGCCGAATTTGTTGGTAGATGGGAATGGAATGGTGTCAATGCTGTTAATTAGTGTAGTCAGTTTTGTTGTGGCCGCATAGATGTCAGGCAGACTGACCTGGTTCACCAGCCTGATCTCCTCTCTGATCATCCCTTGAATTGGGAGCAGTGTGGGGTCACCACTCTCACCAAGCTGTCTGTTTGCCTGGGTCAGAGCCTGTTTTGTTGTCTCTAGATTGTTGACGATCATTAATTGCTCTTCAGCAATCTGGAGTAGACGTAGCGCTGCAGAGAGATGGAGATTATCTTCTCTCTGTTCAATGCGCCTTGCCAGAGTGGCAATGCTCTGGTTGAGTTGCTGGGTCTCTCTTATGTTCGAGTCGATAGATCTCTGCAGCAGAGTGCTTTGCTGCTCCAGTTTTTTGTTAAAGCTGTTGCCAAGGGCTGAAAGTTTTTTCTGTTGGCTGGATTGGTACGCTATATTTGCATCCTCCCTGTTCTGTGCTCTCTTCTCAATATCTTGAACAGTTGTTGTAATGCGTCTCTCTATTGCCGCTATCTCCAGGCTGTTTTTGGCCGCACTCTCTGATGCAGTCTGGTTCTCTTGCTGCATGGATTGGGTAAGAAGCCAGACGATTCCAGCCAGAACGGTTAGTGCAAGTATTGCCCCCCCAATTATCGTAAGGTTCTGTGTATTCAAAAAAGGGGAGTTGCTATGTTCAGATAGAACCTCCGCATCGATAATGTCTTCTCGCCTTCTGCTCATGCCAGATTGTGCCTTTTTAGCTGTCGCTGTTCTTTTGCGCCCATCTGCTGAGTGTATCAAGGATTGCATCATCGCTGGGTGGTGTTGCCAGCATCAATTTGCCACTGAAACCACTCTCTCTGGCAACCTCTCTGGTACGTTCACTTATTACTACCAGAGGGGTTTGTAACAAGAATTGTTCACCAGCTTTACCTACCATCTGCATCAGATTGGTCAGCCCCTGGTTACTGGTTATAACTGCCGCATGAATACTGTTATGTTTCCAGGCTTCAATGATTGGTGACGGATCTGTCTGGGGGATAGTTCTGCGATAGATCTCTGCATAGGTAACAGCTCCGCCACGATCACGAAGCGTTTTTGCAAGAAGCTCTCTCCCCCCTTCGCCTCGAATAATCAGTATGTTTTTACCGTTGATATCCTGTAGCTGTGGGGTTGCCAGTAATCCTTCGCTATCAAAACTGTTCTCTGGAAGAATATCAGCGGAATATCCAGCCATCTCCAGAGCACGGGCAGTTGCCAATCCAACTGCAGCAAACTGAATGGTTTTTGGGATATCCCCCTCTTGCTGCATCATCTCCACCCCAATACGTGCAGCATTGGCACTGATGAAAATAGCTATGTCAAAACGGTCAAGATGATGGAACAGTGTTAGTGCTGGTGTGATATCCCGTGGCTGGATAATTTCCATAACCGGAAAGGGGAATACAACACCTCCGTGAGACTCAATCTGCTTGATCAGTTGCTGCGCCTGGTGGGCTGGGCGGGTAACCAGAATGCCCTTGCCATTCAGTCGTAACTCATTCGGCACTGTCGTATAGCTCTTGAAGGATCTCTTTGGCCCCATTTGCCAGCAACTGTTCCGCAACCTCGACACCGAGAGACTCGGCATCATCCTGTGAACCACGAATCTCTTTACGAATAATCTCGGAGCCATCCACAGCTCCTACGAGACCACGCAGATAGATCTCGCTCCCCTCCAAAATTGAGTAGCTACCAATAGGGACCTGGCATCCACCTTCCAGACGGTGGTTGAGAGCACGTTCTGCACGGACTCGAATGGATGTTTCATGATCATTAAGAGGTTCAATAATATCAAGCACACGCTGATCCCCGGTTCGGCATTCGATCCCAACTGCCCCTTGACCAACTGCCGGAAGAATTACCTCAGGCTGGATTCTGCTACGGATTCTCTCTGCCATCTCCAGACGAATCAGCCCGGCAGAGGCTAGTATAATGGCATCAAATTCTCCCTCATCAAGTTTTCTCAGACGAGTGTTTACATTGCCACGTAGATCAAGAATCTCAAGATCAGGTCTTAGGTCAAGCAGTTGACACTTGCGACGCAGGCTGGATGTTCCAACCCTGGCACCATGAGGAAGATCTTCAAAACTCTCATATTGGTTGGAGACAAATGCATCCAGCGGAACCTCACGTTCACATATGACTGGAAGAAACAGTCCTTCAGGGAACTCCATCGGAACATCTTTCATTGAGTGAACCGCAATATCACAGTCACCTTCAAGCATTCGTGCCTCCAACTCCTTTACAAACAACCCCTTGCCTCCGATTTTTGCTAGTGGAGTGTCCAGAATTTTATCCCCTTTTGTGCTCATGGTTACAAGCTCAACCTCAAGATCATGATGGATTTCAAGTAGACGACTTTTTACATATTCAGCCTGCCACAGTGCTAGTGGACTCTTTCTGGTTGCAATTCGAAGCTTGGATGACATTGATGAATCTCTCTTTATTTATGTTTTTCTTTGGGTTACCGAAGTGTGGGGGGTACAATGACTCAGTTTTTGAATTCGTGAGAGTATACCACTGCGGGTAATCAATATTGCCTGCGGTAAGGAATCTCTGAAAAAGCCCAATGGGATGGGGTTTTGGAGAAGGTCTGTACAGGTGCTACTATAATGTACTGAAATATAACCCTTCCCCCATAGGATAATTTGTAAGGAGACTCTGATTGAGTCACGAAGTGACTTAAATCATAGCTTCCGTAACGATAGTAACAGAGGAAAGAGGAGGCGATGTCTCTACAGATGGACAAGCAGTTTTTTGGTGATTTATTCAGAACAGTCATCATATCCGTACTTATACTGAGCTCATTGAGCAGTGTTGCTGTAGCAGGCACACCGGAAGCTGTGGAGCATGTGATTGTAAGCGCCAACCTGCAGAGGGATGGCCAGCTTGCAACACAACGAGAGGTACCGCTTCTGCTTATGGTGTCAGCGGAAGAGTGTCCTTACTGTATGGTGATGGAGTCAGATTATCTGGTTCCGCTATTGCGTAATCGGGATTATGACGACAAGGTTCTGATACGAAAGATTCATCTGGACAGTTTTGACGATATCATTGGTTTCTCTGGGGAGTCTGTAGCGCCAACTGATCTGAGTCAGGATTATGGGGTCTGGGTGACACCAACCCTACTCTTTCTTGATGGAAAGGGAAAAGAGGTTCAGAAGAGGATGATTGGTCTGGGGGTGCGCGATTTTGTCAGTGCCTATATAGATGAATCTCTGGTAAGAGCAACGGATGCCATGAAACGGCTTTTGCCCTAAAGAAATTAGAGTAGTAATTAAGATATGGAACAACCAGAAACAACCGAAAAGCCCTGGACAGGACGTTTTACCGAGCCGACAGATCTCTTTGTTGAGGCATTTACAGCTTCTGTAACCTTTGATCAGCGTATGGCGGATTATGATATCCGTGGATCAATTGCACATGCCAGGATGTTGGCTGAGGTAGATGTTATTGCCGCTGAAGAGCGTGATCAGATTATTGAGGGTCTGGAAGAGATTCTTGAAGAGATTAGAAGTGGCTCTTTCAAATGGTCAATTGCTCTGGAAGATGTGCATATGAATATCGAGTCCAAATTGGTCCAGAAGATTGGCGATGTCGGTAAAAAACTGCATACAGGACGTTCTCGTAATGATCAGGTTGCAACAGATATTCGTCTTTGGCTACGAGATGAGATTGATGCCATTCTGGCAGAGATAGACCGCCTGCAAGAGGGGTTACTGATACTGGCTGAGCGTGAGGCGGAGACTATAATGCCCGGCTTTACCCATCTGCAGACGGCACAGCCAATCACCTTTGGTCATCACATGATGGCATGGCACGAGATGCTGGTCCGTGATCATGGCAGACTGACTGATTGTCGCAAACGAGTGAATGTCATGCCTCTTGGTGCTGCGGCCCTGGCAGGGACAACCTATCCGATAGATCGTTTTATGACGGCCAAATTGCTTGGTTTTGATGCCCCTGCCGAAAACTCGCTGGATGCGGTAAGTGATCGTGATTTCTCTATTGAATTCACCGCCGCTGCATCACTGCTGATGATGCATCTATCACGCTTTTCTGAGGAGTTGGTGCTCTGGACCTCTGACCTATTCAGCTTCATCGAATTGCCAGATAGTTTCTGTACCGGCTCATCAATAATGCCGCAGAAGAAAAATCCTGATGTTCCTGAGTTGGTAAGAGGCAAGACCGGGCGGGTTTATGGTCATATGATCGGACTGCTTACCCTGATGAAGGGGCAGCCACTGGCATATAACAAGGATAACCAGGAAGACAAGGAGCCGCTGTTTGATACGGTGGATACTCTAAAGGGATCACTTAAGGTCTACGCAGACATGATGCCTACAGTGGTTGTTAATATAGAGAATACTCGCAACGCAGCAGGTCGGGGCTTTTCTACAGCAACAGACCTGGCAGATTATGTGGTACGTGCGGGTGTTCCATTCCGCGATTCTCACGAGATTGTGGGCAAGGCGGTTCGGTATGGTATCGAACAAGGAAAAGATCTGGCAGAGATGACATTGGCGGAACTTCAGCAGTTTTCTGATGTCATCAAGGAAGATGTATTTGAGGTGTTAACTCTGGAAGGGTCGGTTGCTGCTCGTAACCATCGGGGAGGCACGGCACCAGAGCAGGTTCATGCGGCAGTGCGCAGGGCCAGACGCAGAAAAGCGGAAGAGCTTTCCGGTACTGCCTCGTTTCAAGATCAGTCATATTAAGGAAATTAGAGATGGCTTCACGTTCACGGGCAATACTTCCCGTCACTATTATTGTTCTTCTGTTTGTGCTCCTTTATGTGGGGCTCTACTTGAATCCACGCCACGAGAGTGATGATTCCCCAATGATAGGCAAGTTGTCGCCAGAGTTTGATCTGCCTGACCTGCTCGTTCCTGGGGAGCGTTTTTCTCGAGCAGACCTGAATGGTCAGGTAACTCTTCTCAATGTATGGGCGACCTGGTGCCCAGCATGTCGTGCAGAGCATGATGTGCTGATGCGTCTGGCAGCTACCGAGGATGTTCCTATCTACAGTATTAACTGGAAAGACAGAGAAGAGTCTGGTGGCAGCAGAGCTGCTGCAATACGCTGGCTTGACGTTTTGGGTAATCCATACGACAAGACAGGAGATGATGGGGATAATATTGCTGGTCTTGAGTGGGCGGTGACTGGCGCACCTGAGACCTATCTAATTGATGTGGAAGGGAGAATTTGTGAACGTATTACGGGGCCACTCAATGACCTCGAGTATCCAAATCCGGAAAACTCTCAAGAGGTCAAAAATAATGTGGGTAATATAATGGCCATAATTCGCAAGATGAGAGCAGCGGATGGCAGGTGTTTGCCAAAGGGATAATCCAGGAGGAGAATTATGAAAATGAATTTATGGAGTATGGTTAAGACCGTCTTGGCAGCCTCACTGCTGCTTATTTCTACAGCCACAAACGCAGCACCAATTGATAGTTTTTCGTTTAATACTCAGGCTGAAGAGGATCGCTACAAAGCTTTGATTGAAGAGATTCGTTGTGTGAAGTGTCAAAATACAAATATTGCAGGCTCCAATGCAGATCTTGCCAGAGATCATCGAACCAAGGTTTACGAGATGATACAGCAAGGCAAGACAGACACAGAGATCAGAGAGTGGTTTGTGGTTCGTTATGGTGACTTTGTGCTATATCGTCCAGCAGTTGACTCACGAACCTGGCTATTATGGGGATTGCCACTGTTGTTGGTCCCGATTGGTGGAGTTATGTTGGTGTTGCAGGTTCGCAGACAACGTAAAGTGGCTACGGAAGAGGTGGCAGAAGAGACAAGTTTAAGTGCAGACGAGCAGAAACAGCTGGATGAGGTGTTGAAATGATGAGTAGTGAAGTAATGTTTTGGTCAGGCTCCATTGTAATGGTTGCCATCGCCCTGTTTTTCTTGTTGCCTCCACTGCTTGGTAGAGGAAAAACTGTTGGAGTAGCACGACGAGAGACAAATTTAACCATCTTCCAACAGCGTCTGGAGGAGCTAAAGGATGATCGTGAGAGTGGTGAGATCAGTAGTGAACAGTTTGAGCAGGCAGAGGCTGATCTGAAAAGAGAGTTATTGGCAGATCTTGAAGGGGAAGAGCACAAGGTGGAGCAGAACAGCTCTGCTGGGCGTGTCGGCGCACTAATTGCCATAGTGCTGGTGCCCCTGATCGCTTTTGGTATCTATGGGAAGATTGGTGCCCCAGAGGCTATTAATGTAAAAGTGGCATCCGCATCAGCACAACAGCAGCAAAGTACAAAAAACTTTGAGGATGTAGTTGCCCAGTTGGAGAAAAAACTGGAGCAGAATCCGGATAACTCGGAGGGCTGGATGATGTTGGCAAAATCGTACGAAGTTCTGGGGCGCAACTCGGAGATTGTAAATGTGTACGAGAGGGCAATAGAGAAGATGGGTGAGAGTGTCGACTCTCAGCTGTTTATGGAGTATGGCGAGGCTCTGGCAACACGTAATGGTGGTTCCTGGATGGGGAAACCTGTCGACCAGCTTACTAGAGCTCTGGATATTGATCCAACCAACAGAGATGCGCTCTGGATCTCTGGCCACGCATATTTCGATCTTGGTAAATATGAGAAGGCATTAGGTTTTTGGGAGCGCCTGGCCAATACCGCACCTACCGATGATCCGGAAATTGTAAACATGATCAATGAGGCAGCGTATGAGGCTCAGGAGCAGTTGGGGCGTGAGAAAACAGCGCTGCTGAAACTGGTAGCAGTGCCTGCAGGTACGGTCTTGACTGTTGCAGTCGCTCTTGACCAGTCTCTACAGGAGATGGTTAGTGCAGAGGATGTAGTCTTTATTTATGCAAAGGCACAGGGCAAAAAGGGGCCACCCTTGGCGGCTCAGCGTCTGACAGTTGCATCACTCCCAACAACTATTCAGCTTGATGACACTATGGCCATGATAGCTAGCAATAACCTGTCATCCGCAGACCAGATTGTGGTTGGGGCAAAAGTCTCAAAAAGCGGGGTTGCAACTGGTGGGTCAGGAGACCTGGTCGGTACAGTTGAAACCACAACCAGTCAAACCGATACAATAAAACTCGTGATTAACCAGATAGTAGAATAGAGAGTGTTGATCTACATTGCCATTGCATTCATTTTAATGATGGTCTGGATGGTAATCTAATACCTGTAATTACCAATAGTGTAATTTCCCAAGGAAAACCTTAAAACATGTCTTTTGAATCTCTCGGCCTGTCGGCCGAAATCATGCGTGCTGTAACAGAACAGGGCTATAGTGAACCAACGCCAATTCAGTTTCAGGCCATCCCGGTAATACTACAAGGCAAGGATGTTCTTGCTGGTGCCCAGACTGGTACTGGTAAGACAGCAGGTTTTACTCTGCCTCTGCTCGAGCTGCTGCTTAAACATGCGCAGGGAAAAGGGAGAAGACCCGTACGTGCCCTGGTGTTGACCCCCACCAGAGAGCTGGCTGCTCAGGTTGGTGAGAGCATAGAGACTTATGGAAGACATTTGCCACTGCGCTCCACAGTGATTTTTGGCGGAGTAAAAATCAATCCACAGATCCAAAAATTACGTCATGGGGTAGATGTTCTGGTTGCTACACCGGGGCGTCTGCTTGATCATGCCCAACAGAAAACTGTGGACCTTTCTCATGTAGAGATCCTGGTGTTGGACGAGGCTGACCGTATGCTGGATATGGGTTTTATCCATGATATTCGTAGAGTGCTGAAACTGATGCCTCGTGAACGTCAGAATCTACTGTTCTCGGCCACCTACTCAAACAAGATTAAACAGTTGGCAAATGATCTGCTAAACAATCCTGAGCTGATTGAGGTTGCACGTCAAAATACCACAGCTGAGACAGTTGATCAGGTTATCTATCCGGTTGACAAAAAACGTAAACGTGAACTTTTATCACATATGATTGGCTCCAAGAATTGGCGTCAGGTGCTGGTATTCACCAGAACCAAACATGGTGCCAACAGGTTGGCAAAGCAGTTGGAAAAGGATGGTCTGACCGCGTCCGCAATTCATGGCAATAAAAGTCAGGGGGCTCGTACCAGGGCTCTGGCAGGCTTTAAACGAGGGGATGTCAGAGTACTGGTGGCAACAGATATTGCCGCCCGTGGATTGGATATTGACCAGCTGCCCCATGTGGTGAATTTTGAGCTACCAAATGTGCCGGAAGATTATGTTCACCGTATTGGCCGAACTGGGCGCGCTGGAAATGAGGGTGAGGCGGCATCCCTGGTTTGTGTGGATGAGCATGGGTTATTGAGAGATATTGAGCGACTGCTGAAACGGGAGATATCTAAAAAGGTTATTCCAGGTTATGAAGTAGATCCATCAATAAAGGCGGAGCCTGTCAAGAGTGGCCGGGGAGGAGGAAAAGCGGGGCGCAAGCACCCAGGAAAACGGGCTAATAGAGGGAGAGGAAGAGGCCAAACATCTGCATCCAAAAGAGGTTCTCGGAGCAGGCCAAACAGAATGAGTTAATTGTTGTCTGCTATTCCTACCATGGTGTAGGCATCATTCCCATTCTCATGCCGTCAAAGTTCGGCATTACCCCGGTCCCCTGGCGATTTCGTCTTTGACGTGGCTTATTGAGCCCGTGTTTCTGTTTGTAGTACTGCCTTTTTTGGCGCGCAATTTCGTAACATCTTGATAACGAATCATCATCGTTATTTGCACGCTGAACACAGCGGATCTCCTGTTCCAGCAACGATGTCTTCTCTATTGAGCGCACCAATTTCTTGCCTAGAAATTCTATAATTTCCTCTTTTGACGGGCCTTGTGTTTCGTCAGCATATGTATCATCAGCAACTTGAGATTGCCATTGGTCCTGAGTACCAAATGCACTATTGCGTGTGTCATCAGCAATCGCTGAAGATGTCATCAATACTGCTACGAGCAGTAATCCACATTTGTTTGGCATAAGAAAACCTTGCTGTAATTTAGGTATGCGTATGGTCGCACAGTTTTATTGAGGATGGTCAGGAATATTCTGGATATCAGGCTTGGGGCAATATCCTGACAGAAAATTTACGCCCCTTTATCTTGCCATTTTTTAGGCGTGAACAGGCTTTATCGATTGAGTCACGTGCAATGGCAACGTAACTCTGGTGGTCGTGAATGTCAATTTTTCCTACCGATGATCCAGCAATTCCGGCTTCACCTGTCAGGGCTCCAAGAAGATCACCTGGTCGTATTTTCTCTTTTTTGCCTCCATTAACCATTAGGGTTAGATTTTTTGATGTCAGGCTAGTGACGTCAGTACCGGATGATGTTTTGATGTTTTCAAAAAGACGATTTGTATTGTTATAGGTATCAGCTTTCATGGCCTCACTCGGAGTGAAGAGTGTGGTGGCCACTCCTTCGCTACCAGCACGGCCGGTTCTTCCAATACGGTGGATATAGGTCTCTTCATCATGGGGCAGATCGTAGTTCACAACCATCCCCAGCTCTTTGATATCCAGCCCTCTTGCAGCTACATCAGTTGCAATTAGTACAGAGCAGCTGTGGTTTGAGAACTGTACCAGTACATCTGTACGTTGATACTGTTCCAGATCTCCATGAAGGGCCATAGCTGCTATCCCCTTGTTACGGAGTGTGTTGGCAATAGTCTCTGTTTTAATTTTTGTGTTGCTGAAAATGATGGCGCTATCTGGCTTATGGTGGGATAGCAGTTGAATCAGTGCGGAGCCCTTGTTGTCTGGAGAGACCTCATAGAAGTATTCAGTGATTGGGTTGGCCTTCTCGCTGGAAGTGGTATGAATATGGATGGCACTTTTTTGTATGGTATTGCTTAGCTCCATGATCTCCTCTGGATAGGTTGCCGAGAAGAGCAGGGTCTGACGCCTTTCTGGGGTATGAGAGATGATTTTGCTGATCTCTTCAATAAAGCCCATGTCCAGCATGCGGTCAGCCTCGTCAAGCACCAGAGTCTCGAGTGTATCCAGGGTGAGTGAGTTTTTAGCGATATGTTTGAGTATGCGTCCAGGTGTACCAACCACAACATGGGCACCATGACGAAGAGACCCCTGTTGCGGCCCAAATGGGACCCCGCCAGAGAGGGTCAAGATTTTTACATTATCAGTTAAGCGGGCCAGGCGACGCAGCTCCTTGGCCACCTGATCTGCCAATTCTCGTGTTGGGCAGATGACTATGGATTGGACTCTGAAGTTTTTTCTATTTAGCCTGTTTAACAGGCCGATACCAAAAGCTGCTGTCTTGCCACTGCCTGTTTTTGCCTGAGCAATGACATCACGATTTTTCAGGATATGGGGCAAGGCTTGGGACTGTATAGGGGTCATCTGTTTTAGACCGATCCCTTCAAGGTTGTGTAGTATGGATTTGGAGATAGGTAGTGCTGAGAATTTGGTGCTGGTCATGGTGTAAACTGGCCTGATGAAGATATGGGTGGATGCAGATGCTTGTCCTGTGGTTATCAAGGATATCCTTTTTCGGGCAGCGGAACGTACAAAATTGGAGATGACATTGGTGGCAAATCAGTCAATACGCATACCGAGGTCGTTATATATCAGTTTTCTTCGAGTCGCCTCCGGGTTTGATGTGGCTGATAACGAGATCGTCAAGAGAATGAGTGAGGGTGATCTTGTTGTTACCGCTGATATCCCTCTGGCCGCTGATGTGATTGAGAAGGGGGGAGAGGCACTAAGTCCTCGAGGCGAGCTTTATACCGCCAGTAATATAAAGGCACGACTGGGGATGAGGGATTTCATGGATACTTTGAGGTCCAGCGGCATCGATACTGGTGGCCCATCTGCTCTAAACCAGAATGACAGACAGGCATTTGCAAATCAGCTGGACAGGATATTAAGCAAGTTCTTGAGAAAAAGGTAGATTGTTTAGCGGCAGCTATTAGGGTTTGATAAGATTTGTCGATGCTTTTGATGATCGACAATTATGACTCCTTTACCTATAACCTGGTTCAATATTTTGGTGAACTTGGGGCAGAGGTTGAGGTACACCGAAATGATCAGATTACACTTGATCAGATACGGGAGCTGGCACCTGAAAAGATTGTGCTCTCTCCCGGCCCATGCACGCCGAATGAGGCGGGGATTTCGCTTGATGTAGTAAATATGATGTCTGGAGAGCTCCCTATTCTTGGAGTATGTCTTGGGCACCAAACCATTGGTCAGGCATTCGGAGGGAAGATTGTTCATGCTGGTGAAATCATGCATGGCAAGACCTCGATGATTCACCATAATGATAGTGGTGTATTCAAGGGTCTTTCCAACCCTATGGAGGCAACTCGTTACCACTCGTTGGTGATTGACAAGGATAGTCTGCCCGATCTGTTTGAGGTTACGGCATGGACAGAGAATAGTGATGGTTCGATGGATGAAATTATGGGGGTTCGTCATAGGGAGCTGGATATTGAGGGTGTCCAGTTTCACCCCGAGTCAATTTTGACCGCAGAGGGGCATGCTCTATTGAAGAATTTTTTAGATCGGTAGATATGAATTCAAAATTATAAATAAAGGGTAACGAAGAAGATGGAGATTCAGGCAGCTATTCAGGCAGTAATCGATGGTAGAAACCTCAGTCGTGAGGAGATGCAGTCGGTGATGCAGGCAATCATGACTGGTGAGGCAACTCAGGCACAGATTGGAGGTTTCCTGGTTGGTCTACGAATGAAGGGGGAGACGGTTGATGAGATCAGTGCCGCAGCCTCGGTTATGCGTGAACTGGCAACGCCAGTAGCAGTCTCTGGAGATTATATGGTTGATACTGCAGGAACTGGAGGGGATGGCGCAAAAACATTCAATATCTCAACAGCCTCTACATTTGTAATTGCAGCGGCAGGTGGCCAGGTTGCCAAACATGGAAATCGTTCTATCTCCAGTAGTTCAGGTAGTGCAGATCTGCTGGAGGAGGCAGGGGTCAGGCTTGATCTCTCTCCTGACCAGGTAGCAAACTGTATTAATGAGATTGGAGTTGGCTTTATGTTTGCGCCTATGCATCACAGTGCGATGAAGCATGCAATTGGTCCGCGCAAGGAGATGGCTGTACGTACCGTATTTAATCTTCTGGGCCCGCTTACCAATCCGGCAGGGGCTCCAAATCAGGTTATTGGTGTCTTTGATGCAGCATGGGTGGAGCCATTAGCCCAGGTGCTGAAGCAGCTTGGAAGTCGCCATGTTATGGTGGTTCATGGTAGTGATGGATTGGATGAGATTACTATTAACGGGGCAACAGAGGTGGCAGAGCTAAAGGATGGTGAGGTTAGTACTTATACTATTACACCGGATCAATTTGATATGGATAGCTCACCGCTTGAGTCGCTTTCAGTGAAGAACGCTAGCGAGAGCCTTGCTGTTGTACAGAGTGTACTGGATGGCGAGAGTGGCGCTGCCAGTGATATTGTTGCACTTAATGCCGGGGCCGCTATATATGTTGCCGGGCTGGCTGGTTCACTGGAGGATGGGGTTAAACAGGCGCAGCAGGTGATTGCCAGTGGGGAGGCAAGGGCCAAGCTAGACGGGTTGGTTAGCTGCTCTCAACAGCAGTAGTATGGTTCAGTCATGAGTGATGCTCCAGATATCCTTAAAAAGATAATTTGCCGCAAAAACGAGGAGATAGCGTCACGTTCAAGAAAGATCGGGACAGAAGAGCTAATTTTGCGTGCAGCTGATGCATCTGGTGTACGTGGGTTTGTCGAATCCATGCGTCGCAAGATTGCTGTCGGTAATCCAGCAGTTATCGCCGAGATCAAGAAAGCATCTCCAAGTAAGGGGTTGCTACGTGAAAACTTTATTCCATCAGAAATCGCAAAGAGTTATGAGAGGGGCGGGGCGGCATGTATATCTATTCTGACTGATCGTGATTTTTTTCAGGGTCATGAGGATTACCTTATTGAGGCACGTGAAGCCTGTAGTCTTCCGGTGATCCGTAAGGATTTCATTATTGATCCCTATCAGGTCTATGAGGCCAGGGCTATAGGTGCAGACTGTATCTTGTTGATTGTTGCAGTACTTGAGGATGGACAGATGGCTGATCTGTCAGGATTGGCACATGAGTTAGGCATGGATGTTCTGGTTGAGGTGCATGATCAGGTCGAACTGAAGCGTGCGCTTCCTCTAAAACTGCCGTTGATGGGGATAAATAATCGTAATCTCCGAACTTTTGAAACCTCACTTCAAACCACGTTGGGGCTGTTGGATCAGATTCCGCAACGGACAATAGTGGTTACGGAGAGTGGAATTCACCAAAAAGAGGATGTGCAGCTCATGCGCAACCATCAGGTTAATGCCTTTTTGGTAGGGGAGGCATTTATGCGGGCAGAAGATCCTGGGGAGCAGTTAAATGAGCTGTTTTATTAATTTAAGAAAGAGGGTTCTGGTATGAAAATGAGATCATCAGTGAAATGGACCGGCGGTATGCAGTTTGTGGGAGAGACTGGGAGTGGTCATTCAGTTGTGATTGACGGTGCTCCGGAAGTTGGCGGCAGAAATACAGGTATGCGCCCAATGGAGATGGTCTTGTTGGCTGCTGGTGGCTGTACAGCAATGGATGTGGTCTTTATCCTGAATCGAGCACGCCAGCCACTTGAGAAGTGTTGGATTGAGATTGAGGGGGAGCGTGTTGAGGATATTCCAAAGGTATTTGAAAAAATGCATCTCCATTACGTTATTGTTGGAGATGGCCTAGATGAGAGCAAGGTGCAGCGGGCAGTTGATATGTCAGCCGAAAAATACTGTTCGGTTTCACATATGTTGAGGAGTTCAGTAGAAATTACCCATGATTTTGAGATTAGATCATCTGCAGAAGCAGATGATTCTTGAGCAGAGTCGGAAATAAATCGTTTTTTTGCAGTAATTTAGTGATTATCGGTTGACAGCAGAGAGGTAGATCATCAAAATATCGCCTCCTGTTTTTCGGAGGGGTTCCCGAGTGGCCAAAGGGGGCAGACTGTAAATCTGCTGGCTCCGCCTTCGGTGGTTCGAATCCACCCCCCTCCACCAATTTTAGTGAAGATAGGTAGTGTTGGACGATTGAGTCCATGAAATAAGGTTGTTCAGCGGGTGTAGTTCAATGGTAGAACTTCAGCCTTCCAAGCTGATTATGTGGGTTCGATTCCCATCACCCGCTCCAGTTTTTTGGGGTTGAATGGCCTTGAATGTTGAGCAATATATAGGCTCATATAGCTCAGTCGGTAGAGCACTTCCTTGGTAAGGAAGAGGTCACCGGTT
>JACKQG010000284.1_pt1 | contig 74327 bp, 72 predicted proteins | sample 8237621 | NCBI WGS metagenome assembly JACKQG01 (sample SAMN15677084, study PRJNA649215) | marine metagenome | biome: marine; feature: Black Sea; material: saline water; isolation source: suspended particulate matter (SPM) from the Black Sea western gyre | collected 2013-06-09/2013-06-10 | depth... | reverse complement strand
TGTTACACTTTTCGACCGCCCCGCCGCCCGCTGCACTTTTCAACCGGCGTTTACACCCGCGGCCGGTTTTTTTTGTTCGTATAAATTCGCGATTAAATACACAGCCCTTCTTTGGTACAATTCAGGCCGTTATGAAAACGGTTCAAATTCAAACTACCTGGGGTCCAATCACACTGACACTTGCTGGCGGCAAAGTGATTGAATGCGCTCTGCCGTTTCTTAAAACCACCCCGCGCAAGCCGTTTAAGATCAAAGAAACGCCAGGTGCAGAATTGATCAACCCATTTTTTGCCGCTTCGCTGCCGTCGCTTCGCGCCAGCCTCACTTCGTGTCCAAGCATTGGAAAAAAATCTGCGCCTCAACGCAGTTGCTTTCCAAGGTTTGGAACTTCCGAGGGAACCGATTTTCAAAAAGCGGTCTGGAACGAGCTGCAGAAAATCCCGCGCGGGCAGACGCGAACCTACGGCGAGATCGCCGCGGCCATCGGGCGGCCCAGCGCGGTGCGTGCGGTCGGGTCGGCCTGCGGCGCCAATCCGCTGCCGCTGTTTATCCCCTGCCACCGCGTGACCGCCAAAAACGGCCTCGGTGGTTTCGGCTCCGGTCTGCCGTGGAAGAAGCTTCTGTTGGAGCGGGAGAACTGGAGTAACGGAGTATTGGAGGTTTGAATCAAAAACAGCACTCCCGCACTCCACTACTCCATCGGGACTGGATTGCAGGGCGGATTGTGATAAACAGTCGATGTAAAAATGAAGGAACTGATTATGCAAAAACAACCCACCCCCTATCTCTGCCATGTTTTTGTCTGCTCCAATGTGCGTGAGAACCGGCCGGATAAACCCGGTTGCGGCGCGCTCGGCGGCGGCGAGTTGAAAGCCATTCTGAAACAGGAGATCAAAGATCGCGGCTGGAAAGGCAAAGTGCGCGTTTCGACCACCGGCTGCATGGGTCTGTGCGGAACCGGTCCGAACATACTGCTCCACCCGCAGGGCATCCATTTTTCCGCCGTCCCCGCCGAAGATCTGGGTCTGATTCTGAAGCAGGTCGCGATTGACCTGAAGCCCTGAAAAAGCGTAGGTTTCATCTTTATATGAGTGAATTTACACTTCATTTTGACAACGCCCGCGAGGCGTCCGACCTGACCGACCTCCCTGCAAAAACGCTTGCAGAGATAGAGCGGCTGTTCAACGTATCGCTGACGGCACGGGATACGTGGCTCACAATTGATGGGTCAGGTGCCGATGATGCAGTGCGTTTTTTCCAGGAGCTGCGCACCGCCCGCGAGCGGAGTGTGCCGCTGAACAGCGCGCTGATCGACCATGCGCTGAAGGCGTTTATCGACGGCCGCGAGGAGGTTCTCAGAACATTCGCTTCCATGCGAATCGATGTGAGCCCGCGCAAGGATCCGGTTTTCCCGCGCACACTCGGCCAACAGATTTATCTCGATGCCATCCGCAACCACGCGGTTACGTTCGGGCTCGGTCCGGCCGGAACGGGCAAAACCTATCTGGCAATGGCCACCGCCATCTCCGCGCTGCTGAATGATGAGGTCAGCCAGATCATTCTCACCCGCCCGGCCATCGAGGCGGGCGAGGCGCTCGGCTTCCTGCCCGGCGATCTGCAGCAGAAAATCGATCCCTATCTGCGGCCGCTGTACGATGCGCTGAACGATATGCTGCCCGCCGCAGATATTGAAAAGCTGATGGAGCGCGGCGTCATCGAGGTTGCCCCGTTGGCCTACATGCGCGGGCGCACCCTCAACCATGCCTTTGTGATTCTTGATGAAGCGCAAAACACCACCACCAAGCAGATGATGATGCTGTTGACTCGCCTCGGATTTGACGCCAAGGCGGTCATTACCGGCGATCCCACCCAGATCGATCTGCCGGACCGCAAGAACTCCGGTCTGCTCGAAGCCGAGGCCATCTTGCAGCACATCGACGATCTCGCCTTTGTGGAACTGACCGACGATGACGTAATCCGCCACCCGCTGGTTCAGGAAATCATTCGCGCATACCGCCGCCACCGGGCATAAATCCCGCAAGAAAGAGGCTGCCTTTGAAACGTAAACAACCTGTGAAAAAAGTGAAGAATCGCGTCGCCGCGACCAAAGATGTGACCGCCCGCAAAAAGCGGCCGAAGCTTCCGGTCTTTAATCTGCTGGTCACGATTCTGGTGTGGCTGGCCGTGGTCGTGCTGTTCTACAGTGGCCGCCTCATCCGCCCGCAGAGACTGGTTCTGGGTCAGCAGGCGCCGGATACCATCGTCGCCTCCGTCGATTTTAGCGCCGAAACCATTTCCGCCACCGAAATCAGACAACGCGAGCGGGCGGAACGGATTCTGCCGGTATTCACCATCGACCGCGACGGCCTCGACAGCGCCGAGCAGGCGTTCGACAAGCTGCTGCCGCGGTTGCACACCCTGCTCACCACTGCCGATCCCGAACGCCACGCGCTCATTCGCGACCTGATTGTAGACCGCCTCGACCAGTTATCCATCTCCCTGACCCCGGAAGAACTGCTGCGCATCGTCCCCCAGGAAGAGCCCGACCTGCGGGCCGTCATCCTCAGTGCGCTGACCGATCCGATTGAAAACGGGATCATCACCGAAACGGAGCGGAGCGGCCGGTTCAACGGAATCGCCAAAGACGGCAACGTCGCCATACGGGGCGGAGCCACCGAAACGATTCGTTCTCTGGAAAGCTTTTCCCTGCAGTCTGATGTGTTGCAAAAAGCGGTCAGCAACATTTCCGAGCAGCTTCCGCGCGATCAACGCGACGAAAAGGTAATCCGCACTCTGATCACGCCGTGGCTCCATGCCAATGTCATATACGATGCCGCCGAAACCACGAGGCGTAAAAAGCAGGCCACCGAGCTGATCGACCCGGTTATTGAAACGGTTTCCAAAGGATCCGTTCTGATCCGCAGCGGCTATCCGGTAACCAGTCAAACGCTAGTCTGGCTCACCGCCCACGAGAAGCGGCTCGGTGAACTTGAAACCCCCACTGAACGGATTCAGCGTCTGGTCGCCAGCGGTCTGCTCTTGCTGCTTGGCATCGGCCTGACGGCGGCGATCGGCGGCATCGTCAACCCCCACCTACTCCGCAACCGCAAACTGGTTCTGCTGTTGCTCACGCTTTCCATCCTGCCGCTGCTTCTGGGGAAAACATTGCTCTACCTCTCCGTCAACCTGCAGGTTCTCCCGCCCGCCGTGATCGATTACGCCGTCCCGCTGGCCATTGCACCAATCCTGGCCTCGGTTCTGGCTGGGGGATTTGCGGGTGTGCTGGTCGGGTTCTGGAGCAGTTTCGCCATGGCCACCCTGCTGGGCAATAGCTTTGAGGTGCTGGTGCTCGGCCTGTTGATCACGGTCACGGCGGTCTACACCACCCGGGATGTTAAACGCCGCAGCAAACTGTTCAAAGCCGGGCTGTGGGTCGGCGCGGTTAAAATCTTTTTTACACTGGTTCTGGCGGTACTCAACCAGCCGTCATGGTGGGTGCTGCTGCCACAACTCGGCACGGCGCTGGTCACCGGGCTTCTCAGTGCGTTGCTGGCACTGCTTCTGATCCCGGTGTTTGAGCACCTGTTCAATATCACCACCGACATCAAGTTGCTGGAGCTGTCCGACCTCAGCCACCCGCTGCTTCAGAGTCTTGCCATCAACGCGCCCGGGACCTACCACCACTCACTTATGATGGCCAGCCTTGCCCAGAACGCCGCCGAGGCGATCGGCGCCAACGGGTTGCAGTTGCGTGTCTGCGCCTACTTCCACGATGTCGGCAAGCTGGTTAAACCCGGCTTCTTCAGCGAAAACATTCAATTTACCGAAAATCCGCACGACGATCTGGCACCGAGCATGAGCACGCTGGTGATTGTTTCGCACATCAAAGAAGGCGTGACGCTGGCGAAAAAATATAAACTGCCGCAGGTCATCATCGACGGGATCGAACAACACCAAGGCACCAGCCTGGTCTCCGTGTTCTACCACCGCGCCAAAACCCAACAGCAGAAAGAAAACACCGCCGCGAACAGCACTCAGAATCCGGTTAACGACGAAGATTTCCGCTACGAGGGCCCGCGCCCGCAAAACCGCGAGATGGCCATTCTGATGCTCGCCGACTCCTGCGAAGCCGCTTCGCGCTCGCTCGACAAGCCGACGCCGGTACGCATTGCCAACCTGATCTCGGATATTTTCGATTCCCGCCTGCGTGACGGCCAGCTCGATGAATGCAACCTGACACTGGCCGAGCTCAGCACGATCAAGCAGTCGTTCGTCTTCTCGCTCACCAACATGCTCCACGGCCGTGTGGCCTACCCCAAAGAGGAAACCGGAAAAGAAAGCTCGAACACCAAAGCACCCCATAAAAGAAAGAATGACGAGGTACAAAACACCTAATGACGAATCGGATTATGGATTTCGGTATTTCGTCATTTGGGTCTCTTTTGGGTATTTGGGTATTTCGATCTTCGTCATTAAAACGATGAACACCTTTGTTTTAAATAATCAGAGCGCCATTTCTCTAAACCTGTCAGCCATAAGCAAACTGGTTAACGAGTTGGCTGACTGTCTTGCGCAGACCGATCCGCAAACCGACTGGGGCGAGGTCTCGGTTGTCCTCATGGACGATGCGGGAATTACACAGCCCAACCGCGAGTTTTTTGGCAAAACCCGGCCAACCGATGTCATCAGCTTCCGCTACGACCCCGTTCCCGGCGAGGAGGACGGCGCCACCGGCGACCTGCTTGTAAATGTGGAATGCGCGCTGCGCGAAGGCCCGGCGCATGACGGGGCGGATGCGGAGCTCGCGCTCTACATCGCCCACGGCTTTGACCACCTTTCCGGCGCAGAAGACGACACCCCGCAGAAGCACGCCGCCATGCGGCGAACTGAAAAGCGGTGGCTTGAGGCATTGCAATCGGAAATAAAAAATCTGATATTGAACTAGATGAATACAAACCACCTGTTCTACAGCCTTCTCGCCCTGCTCCTCGGCGGCTTCTGGTCCATCCTCTTCGCCGCCTTCCGCGAAACCGGCAACGCCGGCATTGCCCGCCTGATCGAAAAACGGCCGGAAGCAAAAGTGCGGCTGGAGCACTGGGCGCCGCGCTGGAATCTGTTGCGCACCACCCTGCGCTTCTGCCTGACGCTATTCGAAATCACCGCTGTTGGATTCGGCCTGACCACCTTTACGCTGAACAACCCGATCCAATGGATCGCCCTGTTGCTGACGATGACGCTGCTCTATATGGTCTTCATCCGCGTCATCCCCTTCGTGCTAGCCGAAAGCTACGCCGACCGCCTCTCCCTCACCTTCCTGCCTCTGGTTGCCGGCAGCACTCGCCTGCTGCTCCCGCTCGTCTGGCCGGTCTACGCCATGGAACGCGGACTACTCGCGCGGGCTCTTTCCTCATCCGACGGCGACGACCGCCCCTCCGCCGAAGATGAAATTATGACCCTGGTCGATCAAAGCCATACCGATGAGCTTGAAAAAGAGGAGCGCGACATTATCCGCAGTGTCTTTGAATTCGGCGAAACCGTTGTGCGTGAGATCATGACCCCACGCGTCGACATCGAAGGCCTCAAAGACGATGCCACCATCGATGAGTGTATTGATAAAGTGAAACACTCCCGCCACTCCCGCTTTCCCGTCTACAATGAAACCATCGACAACGTCCGCGGTGTCATCCACGTCAAAGACCTGCTACGCCTCGTTGCGCAGGATCAGAAAGACTGCTCCGTCGCCGATATCACCAAAAAGATGAGCATCGTTCCCGAAACCATGCCCATCAACGACCTGCTCAAACAGATGCAGGTGCAGAACTTCCAGATGGCCGTTGTCGTCGATGAATACGGCGGCACCGCCGGTATCGTCTGCATGGAAGACATCATCGAAGAACTCATCGGAGAAATCCGTGACGAGTACGACCTTGCTGAAAAAGAGATTCAGAAACGCCCCGACGGGTCGATCCTCGTTAACGCCAGCCTGGCGGTCGACGACCTCAACGAAGAGCTGAATCTGACCATTCCCAAAAGCGACGAATACGACTCCATCGGCGGATTTGTGCTGTCTGAACTCGGCACCATCCCCAAAGCGGGGCAGAAACTTTCAACCGCCGGCCTCGAGATCGTCGTCCACAACGCCACGGCGCGGCGCATCCACACCCTGCTACTCAAGCCGCTGACAGAGTAATTTCCACCCGAGCGGAGCGAGAGAGGCCCTGCGAATGCGGGGCAACGACCGAAGGGAGAGGCAAATACCTGTGAGTTCCATTGGAATTTATGACGCCGTCGGCTTACCTTCAGGTTCAAGTTTTCCAAACACCTGTGGTGAGCTTGCCGAATCCATTGGAAAAAAAACACGGCGAGGCGATCTGCCGCAATCGCCGCGTTACGGGCTGACAAATTCCTTGCGGAAAAGTACGCTCGCCGCGGTCGGAGGCCATGCTTCGGAAACCCAGATCGCCAGTGCTTTTGACTGCATGTCGACAAAGGGATGCGCAACCATGGCCACCTGGGGCGCAGAGGGCGGCCCTTCCATTTGCACATCGTTCACGAAGTACCACTGCGTATTGTCAAAGGTGAATTCCCAGGTGGAGTCTGTGGAGATCAGCCCGTTGTGTGTGCGCAGACAGGCCTGTACCCAGTCGGGATACCCGCTCTGCTGCGTCTCCAGAGTTAATTCGTGCCGTCCGGGCTCCAGCACAACCTGTTTTACCGACAGATGTTGCGGATTGCCGCCCATGAGCATGGGTTTTCCATCCAAAGAAAGTCGCGCCGGATTTTTTGTATAAAACGTCAACAATGCGTGATCCGGACTTTCGTGGAACCAAAGGAGCTGTTCTGCATATTGTTTCGCAACCGCACTTTCGGTCTGCTCAATAAACTGTTCGTAAAGAGGCTTGGCCTTCTCAAACCCTTCGAGCCGCTCAATATAGGCAATCTGCCGCAGACGGAGAACGGGCTCGTCTGGCGGTTTTCCGTAAACATGCAGCCATTGATCAATGGCCTCACTGGCTCCGAGATAGTCGTTGAGACGTTCAAAGTTAGCGAGTTCGCTCATTAAGGTGTATTTGGCAAAGGGATCGACGGGCGGAGTCCGATCGGCGGCCAGCGTGACAGCGGACGGTTCATCCAGGTAATAAAACGCGGTGCTTTCAAAGGTGCCATGCGACGCATTGCCGGGACCGCGCTCAATCATGACGGCCATTTTTTCATCAAAGTGAACGGCATCCAGATCGTGCAGGCGGTATTGCACGGTGCGGTACGGCGCTTTGAACACCAGGCCATGAAGCGGGCGGGCGATCACATTTTTATAATACCAGCCGGAGTTAAAGTAGTCCTCGAGACCAGTTCCGTGCCAGCAGGGCTTGGGTTCTCCGTCACGAATCATGTATTCGTCGCTCTCCAACAACCACCAGCTTCGATCAAAACTGGTGGCACTGAGTATGCACCCCACATATTTTCCGTGACCGGCGGTTCTCAAAATCGAGTGCGGCGTGCCGGGATTCGGGCCGGATTGGTTCCACACCGCGTGAAAATAGCCCAAATCATTCTTCCAATCGTTGGAAACCTTCACCTCCGCCTGCAGCCGCAAAGGCTCTTCGCTTTCATTGGCAATAGCGATGCGGGCCGACGTTTCGAACGGCATCGGGAAGCGGCAGGAAAAGGTGTTTTCTTTTAGTTCGAAAAATCGCGACTGATAGTGCGTACGATTCCATACACTGCCAAAGAAGTCCCCGAGCGGTACGCAGACGCTTGGCGCACTGGAACCGTCCCAATACATTTTAAGAACAACGTTGCGGAGTTGCTCCGGCGTGAGCGATGCGGGGGTGAGCGCGAGCTGCCGAATGATGGAGGGGCCGGACAGCTCGGTAATCACGGTTTCTGAACCGGCCGGGATTTCTGCGGCGAAAGATTGCGTCGACAGGTTATCACCGGAAGGTTCTGTGCGCTCAAATTCGGCGGCGAACTCATCCAGCGCGGCCAGGGTTTCCACATCCGGCCTGCGCGGCCAGCTGGCCGGAGCCTCGTGTAAGGGCAGCCAGTTGTATTGATAGTACAATTTGCGCTTTCGGCTCGAGAAGTCGTTGTCCTCTGTAACGATTTTTAAACTTTTGTAAAACGGCAGCGGAGCAAAAGACCAAAAACAGGATTGTTCGTAGCGGGCGAGCGGTGGCGCAAACGGACTGATTCCGGTCTTCATCTCAGCAAGGGTCGTATCGATACGAGGTGTTTTCTCGCCATCAAAGAAAAATTGAAACCGCTGATGATCCCGGATGCCGGTGGTCCAGAAGCGCGTCAGCACTCCCGGTTGCTGGATGTCGGCAATGACCAACCCATCGCCCTCTTTGCGCAAATAGTATCCAAAGTCATCGTTGCCTCCGGTGCGATCAAAGGTCGTCGCCACAATCGTGTCGGGTCCGGAAAGTGTTGCCATCCAATCCGGATCACTCAGTTGTTTGAGTAGTACGGCATAAGGAACTCCCGGCTCCGTCCTGTGCCCGCATCCCCACAGCAGACCGCATACCGCAATCCCGAAACAGACACGCTTAAACCAGACCGTTACCATGCCTTTTCCTTCCGCAGTTTAATCCGTACCCAGTGAAGGAAGTAGACGGTGCTGGTCAGAAAACAGACGGGCGCGTGAAGAAGCCAGCACCGGTCTTTGGTCTTGAAGGTCTTCCACAGCGAATAGATGAACGGCCAAACAAATGTGATTTGAAGAAGTCCCGCCCAAATCATTCGTCCACCCGTATAGGCAATCCACGTTTTCCGCTCCTGCTGACGTGTATGAGATTTCAGTGCGATCTTCGCCCGTTTTCGCAGAAAATCCCGAATGGATCCAACGTAGTAATGCTGCACCCCGACCCCATCCGCCGCGGCAATAAAGGCATCGGAGCGCACCGCAATATCCATGGGAACAACGGCCTCCTCGAAGGTTTCGAGGCCGATGTACGGCTCAATGACGGATCGACGATAAACGAAGCCGTTCGCCCCGCAAGGATAGCCCGGCGGAATGCGATACTTCCTGTAGCGCATTCCGCAATCTTCTTTGAGCTCGATCTCAACCGGGTGTGTTGCCGCCCCCCACGCCAGCGGATCGCTGATGTGCAGGCAGACCGTCAGATAATGATTCAGTGCCGTGCCGTTGGGAACCGGCAAATAGCATGACTCGAAACCGAACATATCGGGGAACAGGTCAAAGGCCCGCAGGGCCTTGCTCAGCCAGTCCGGATCGCATAAACGATTGTCGGCATCAAGCAGCACAATAAAGTCGCCATCCGACACCTTTAAAGCCTCGGCCTTGCCGAACTCGGCAATCCGCCGCGGATTATCAACGCGCTTCATCAAAATCGACTGCTCTGAAGCCCACTTTTCAGCCAGTTCAAGAGTGCGATCCGCCGAACCGCCATCAGCAACAACGACCTCGATCCGGTCATGCGGATAGGTCTGCGCAGAAATGCTGTTAAGGCATCCGGGAAGATGATGTTCCTCATTGAACACCGGAATGATAAAAGATACTTTCGCTCCATGCTTCATTACTAATCGCTCCTGTAAAAACAGATACAAAGGTGTCATTTCGTTGAGACAAGAAAAATGAAAAACATTCAGAAAGAACATTTTGAAGCGGAGTATGTGGAGAATTCCGCTGTAAACCCCTGTCACCTGCACGATACCGTCTTTTTACTACTGAAGGATTCATCTTTCCCAGTGGACTGCCGAGTGCTGGATATCGGAGCTGGCAGAGGGGCACTTTTGGACCGAATTCCGCCTGACTGCAAAAAGGTTGCGGTCGATATTTCTGAAACCGCAGCCCGTCAACTTTCGGCGAGAGGCATTGAGGCCTCCTGCATTGACCTGGATACGGAACCTCTCCCCTGCGACCCGGACTCTTTCGACTATATTTTCTGCCTGGAAGTGATTGAGCACCTGAACCGCCCTGCGGAAACGCTGCGTGAAATCCACCGGACGCTGAAACCTTCCGGACGGTTTATTGTCTCGGTTCCAAATATTTATCAACTCCTGACGCCCCTGCTCTATCTGGCAGATATCCCGCCGGTCAACTCAGCCCGTTACGGCCACGTGCATGTTAACGATTTCACCGTGCGGGTTCTCAAAAAGGCACTGCGAGAAAACGGTTTCAATGTGCTCCGTATCGCTGGCGACGAAATTTTTCCGCTCAAGGATCCCGTCAGCCGATGGATTGCGCGCAAGGTTCCGCGCATGGCTCATCACCTGATCGCAATCTGTGAGAAAGCATGATGAATCCCATCCTCCCTTTGCTGAAGAAGATGACCCCTGTCTGGTTGGTGATCATTCTAGCGGTTACTGCCACGATGATCTCCCTTCCGGTTCTGTCTGAACGTGACAGCGTATTCTCCTTCAATGACGGCTCCATTGAGACCCAACTGGCCGAAGGCTCGCATCCTCCGGACACATTTCAGCACCACTGGAACAACCAGTTTTTCCTTGGCCTGGGGATGAAAACATCCAGTTTTAATACGGTCAACCTGCTTGAATGGACACTGGGAGCACACCAGTACCGGCGGGTCGGAGTCCTTCTCGCAATCATCTTCGCGGGATGGGCCGCCTATGCCGCCTGCCGCCTTTCCGCCCGATCAAAACCCGCTTCATTTATCGCGGGGATCATTGCCGGTCTCTGCGGGTGGACCGTTACCTTTCCCATGGCGGGCCTCACGGCGCGCGCCTGGCTGCTGAGCTGGATGCTCCTATCCATCGGCCTGATTCATTACGGAAAGCGAACGGGCAAGTGGCTCCCCTATATGCTTGCGGGCGGGTTTCTCGGCATGGCTATTACAGATTCTCCGGACGTCGGCATTCTGGCAGCACTCTGCTGTGCGCTGTATTTTGTTCTGTACCATTTTTCATCCAAAGCCGCATTTCGTAGAAATGCTGCGCTCCAAACGGTCGGAAAGCTTCTGATCTACGGCACCTTCTGCGCCCTCATGGCGAACCAGACGGTTTTGAACATGTTCGAACTCTATGTGAAACCCTCAGCAAACAGCCCCGTGGCGGAAAAGTCCCCTTCCGCCGACGAACAGTCCTATGAATGGGCCACTCAGTGGAGCCTGCCGGCCAATGAAACCTGGTCGCTGATTGCCTGCGACTTCCACGGAGCGTCATCCCGATCCGAAACAAATCCCTACTGGGGACGCATGGGACGCTCTGCCGGATGGGAAGATCATCATCAAGGTTATCGGAATTTCAGATTGGCAGGTTATGCCCTTGGAACCGTGCCGTTTATTCTCCTGCTCTACGGATGGGTTTTTTCGCGGCGGGAACCGCAGGAAAAGCGCATTCCATTTTATATATTGAACGGGATGGCGCTTCTCTGTCTGGCCCTGAGCTGGGGGAAATATTTTTTCCTCTACAGACTGTTTTTTAAGCTGCCGCTGATGGGATCCATCCGGAATCCTGAAAAGTGGATGTGCGGTTTTTATGTTTTCATCATTCTGGCCATCGCCGCCTCTTTTGATTTTCTTCTGCATCGGGCTCAGCCGTCCGAACCAACACAAAAAAAATCCGGGTCAAAAGGCCTTTGGGTGGCGGCAGGACTTCTCCCGACACTGCTCTTTTTCAACCTCATCTATCTTTTAAAAAGAACCCCATTCATTCAACATCTACATTCTGAAGGATTCGGAGCGGATGTGGATCCCGTATATGCCAACAGCCTGCACACTCTGCTGCTCGCGCTGTTCTGCGCGATCATCGCCGGCGCGGCCATCTCTCTGCTGCTGATACAAAAAAAGAAAAAGCTGATTCCGATTGTTTCAGGCATCCTGATTTTACTATCCATCATCGAGCTGTCGCAGGCCGCAAAACCCTATGTCATGCCGTATCAATATCGGCATCTGCTTGAAAAAAATGAGCTGATCGACCTGCTCAAAAAAGAGGCTCCGAACAATCGGATTAAAGTGATTCCGCCACAGGATCCTCTGCTCAACAACTTCCGGCTCTCATGGCTTCGGGCGCAAAACTTCAGCCTATTCGACCCTGTATCTGTTCGAAATATGCCCGCCGACTACACTCTGCTGCTTGATCAGCTTCAGACCCGTCCGGACACACTGTGGAAAATGGGTGCCGTGCGCTATTTTATCTGCACGCCCCAAATCGCCGCCCAGCTTTACAGGCAATTCCCTTCAGGATTTTCACAAAAGACTCTATTTACGTTCACACAGTCGGCAAGCGGCATCATTCGTCCGAAAGTCATCACCACCCCGCCAGCTAATAACTTCTATTTTGTGCTGTTGGAATACCGCGACGCATTTCCACACGTCCGGATCAGCCGAGCTGTTGAACCGATGCCGCCGGGCGCTGCCGGACAAGCCGCTGCATTGAATGCGCTTAAAGAAAACTCATCGGACGAGTGGATCGATTACATTGACGGTCCAAATGTCGCACCCATACGATTGACTGAGAACATCACGGGGAAAGTTCACGTGCTGAGTAAGACCCCGGCGGAACTTCGCTTAAAAACTGAATCAACTGCGGAAAGCTTCCTGATTATCGCCGAAAAATTTGATCCTCAATGGATTGCTGAAATTGATGGAAAGCAAACGCCCGTTTATCGCGCTGACGGAATTTTACAAAGTGTCCGGTTACCGGCGGGAACCCATGAAGTCGTATTGAGATATCAACCGCCGAAGATTGCCCTGACGGTCTCCATCGCAAGCTGGGGCATTCAAATGGCCCTGTTGCTCCTTTTCGGAGCATCGACACTAAAGAGAAATTCGTCTGAACGCTAAACCCGCAACTCCACACCCAACTGCTCCAGCAAACGATTCAATCTGATTGTGTCGGAGCAATATAGAAAATGTGTAGAGGGGAGCTGAACGTGAGGAACATCTTCCCAGCAGGGAGTACATCCCAACAAGCCGGTATGCACCTCAACAACGAAAACAATCTGCTTTTCGATGATCCATTTTTTAAACTCCGGATTTTCAAAAAACCCTTTCTCCATTCCCTCAATATCCATTTTGATCAATGCAGGAGTTCCATAAGAGGCCTCCGCTTCGGCATAGGTAATCGTGCACACAGATCCCTCATCTGAAAACTCGATTTGATTGCCCGGGTGTGATGTGTCGGGCGCCTGGTAACTTTTTTCTTCCACGGCGAAGCCTCTCGGAACAATGTCAAAGTGCAGCCCGTTGGCATCGCGGCTTTTTTCCAGAAGTTCCGATGCTCGGGCTGACATTTCAAACGCGATGACCCCCCGTCCAAGCCCTGCAGCCACCAGCGTCAGGTATCCAATATTTGCACCAATATCCCACACGGATCCATCTACATATTTAGGAAGCTCCAGCAATGGCCATTCCCGTTGCTCAAGCATACGTGCCGGGATAACCAATGCGGCAGCGTTGTCTCTGGAATCAAAATACAAACGCAATCCTTTGAACTTTCTGGACAGCGTAATCGACGGAGCAAAACGGTGCCACAGGGGGGCCAGCGACCCGGCCTGTAATTTTCCTAAAATCGTTGTAATCAAACTCATTCTCTTCCTTTCCGATGAATCTCATCGGTCATTTTTATAAAAACCTGCTTCGCCGCTGCCGCACTATCTAAAATGATTACGGATTTATAAGCGCCTTTTATTTTGCACTCATTGATCCGCCCGGCGACCAGATCCTGAAAGGCTGTGCGCAGCTTTTCTTTGTCGCCAACCGGAACATAAACGGGGCCGTCCCCGAAAGCTTCCCGATAGTGCGGAAGCTCATAAGTAATCACGGGCTTCCCGGCCAGAATCGCCTCTGCAATAGCGATTCCATAGCCTTCTTCATAACTCGGGAATGCAAGGCAGCGACTGCCTTTGAGCAGGCCGTAGGCTTCCGGAATCGATAAATGCCCCAGAACATCGAACTGACTACTCAGGCCGCGCTCCGCGATATACGCCTGCAACGGGAGCCGCTCCTCGCCTTCTCCAATCAACCCCACCCGCAAACCTAAATCCCGAACGGTATCGACCAAATCATAAATCCCTTTTCGGGCAACCATCCGGCCGATGAAAATCACATCATAGCGGGGAATTGAAGCCGCCTGCCGCACACCGTCTATATTTACCGCCGGGTACTGCATTTCCATCCGCTCTTCAGAGATCCCCAGTTCAATCAGCTGTTGTTTCACCTGACTGTTGCCGGGGAAGATCACATCGGCACGCCTGTAAAAGAAAAAAGCCATTCGCTGGGCAACGTAAGAGCTAAAAAACTGAAGTTTCTGTGAAAACGATCCGCCGCGCCTCAAGGGAATCAAATGAAAAACAAAAATACCGACGGACGACTTAAACACAGTTCGATGAACAAACGCGGGTATAACATCGAACAGAAGCGACAGTGTTAACACCATCTCAGCCGGCTCACGCCGCACCCGTCGACTCGCCTTTACGATGCGCGTCAGATAAACCAAAATTGTCTCTACAACAGATCGGGGGATGAAGCTCGGATAGCAAATGTGCTTCGTCTGTTCGGGAAGCAGGTCGGCGGCCAGTGAAGGTGCAACAAAAGAAACCTGGTGTTCCACGGCAAACCCCTCCGCCAAACCGAAGAGATGGTTCGTCCCGCCACTGACCGAATGCGCCAGATAGCCATTATTCATGATCAAAATATTCACCGCAAATTCCTCAATCGTTTATACGGCTCAGCCGAGCTTCTTCTTTTGCAAAATCAAACCCATATTTCGCTCCCGCCGGGGAAGAAGCTGTAAAATTCGCGAACGGTTCTGGCTCCACCAACCAATCGGCTCAAACCCAACCGCTTTCGCCATATCACTCAATGCCCGAGGAGTAAACGCCCGGATATGCCCGGCAGTCCCATACCCCTTCAATCGCTTGCCCAACGGGCCCAGTCCGTATGTAATCGTCTTTGACCCGACTTCTGTACCGATCGGCTGCAGGCCTAAAAACAAAAAGAATGGATTCGCCCACCAAGCCAAATTCGGAGTACTGATCACCACAAGACTATCCGGTGCGGCCAGCCGATGTAGCTCACCCATCAAATGTTCCGTTTCAAAAAGGTGCTCAATCAAATGATTACAGAAAATCAGGTCGTGACTGGACTCAGGCAGAGGAACTGTATCTTTGTTCAAATCTGCAGAGCCAAAATCAACATCTGGCGCAATCGCTTCATCCAACACATTAACCAGATCAATACCTGCAAGCTTACTGATCCGATCCGACCCGCCCAGACAGGCGGAAATCTGCCGTAGAAACAGCCCAGACCCACACCCCACATCGAGCACTCGCAGGGCCTCTTTTCGAGACAACCATTGCTTTACACACCCCGTTTTCAAAAAAGAGTCCAGATTATACTCAGCACGTCCGTACTGATCCCCTTGCTTATATCGTTCCTGATAAAATTTTATATCCATATTATTTTCCCGGTTGGTCTGACTTTGCTGAAACTGCTTTTTTCAACACATCCAGAAATATCGCGGCGGATTCCTTCCATGAAAATTTATCTGCCCACTGGAGACTAGACTCCCTCAATGCATCCAATTCTTCCGGGTGCCGCAATAGTCTCTGCAGGTTGTCCGTTAAAGCGTGTACATCCCCGCACGGAATCAACCATCCGCTCTTCCCCGTGGAAACCGACTCCTGGATTCCAGGGACATCCGCTCCCAACACGGGAGTTCCGCAGGCATTCGCTTCGATATTGGTTATTCCCCAGCCCTCCATACTGCTCGGATTGACGAAAATCCAGGCCCGTTGCAGTAGTTCCTTTTTTTTCTCTTCAGAAACAAACCCGAGAAAACAAACCCGGCCATTGAGCCCTAGCTCATCACATAATGTTCGAAGTCGTGATTCATCATCTCCCTGACCGACAATGTTCAACATACAATCAGAATCCTTCAGCTCAGCCATGGCCCGTAAAATCACATCAATGTATTTATAGCGCTTCAGTCGTCCCACATACAAAAGTTCAGGCGAGTCCGATTTAACCCCAGGGTGATAATTTTCATCCACCGCACTGTAGACCAGTTCCAGCGGGTTCGAGGGAAATAACTCCCGCACCATTTTTTCTGAACTTTTCGAAATGGTGACGATCTGATTTTTCCTATAGACGCGCGGCATCAGCCAGCTCTCCAGCCAGTTGCCAACGCGGGCCGCCAATCCGGAGAACTCGCGCTTCCAAACATCGGTATGCACATGAAAGATCAGCAGAACAACCGGAACCCTTGTATACAGCGGAGTAAAAAACGGGATTCCGTTTTCCGCATCAACAATCACATCCGGCTTCCATCCCAGACGGATATACTGCCACCATGCGCAAAGATATACGCCATAGGTTCCACCCATACGTAAAATCTCGATGCCGTCGCGGACATCTCGCGCAGGATGCCCGGAAGATGCTCCGCAAATCCATGCAACACGATACCCCTGCTCAACCCAAAGCCGAGCCTGTTCATGCAAATAGATTTCGGCCCCGCCTGCCTGGGGGTGTGTCATGTCGCGCCAGTTAAAAATCAAAATATTCATTAAAAAACCTAAAATCTCAGGAGCTCTGCCTGCGGCCAAATAGAACACAAACGAACAACACCGCCAGCGACGAAAGGGAGAACCAGCCCAGAGCAGAGACAATCTGAAACGCCGACGACGTCTGCGACAAAACATAAACGTAGAGACACAGTAACGGAAGCATCGAGAGTATCCAGAACGGATGATGCCGAGCCCAGATGTACTGACTGACAATCTGGATCAGCGCGATCGGGATCACCGCCCAGACATATCGCTGGAGAATCTGAACATACGCGCTTCCTTCAACACCATACATAAGCTTCATCGGCACATCAGGGAACAGAGTAATAAAAAGCGCGGCAGCACTGCAGACACTCCCGGTAAAAAAAAGCGGGCCGAACAGGAGAACCCGGCTGCGTGAAACCACGGCGCGGGGAAACATCGCCACCGCAATCGGGAGCGGAAGAAAAAGAACCGTTCTGGCCAGCATCGCCGCTTTTCCATACACTGCGAAGTCCTCCCCGGAAAGTAACCGGGGGAATAAAATCACGTCCGCATTCATCAGACTCTGGATCACAAAGCGCCCCGCGAGCACCGGAAGGAAGTAGCGCAGAACCGGACGTAAATCATAGTGTTCCTGCGGACGGATTTTAAGCAACGACCAAACAGGAATCAGTGCAACTAGCACACCAACAAGAACACTGAAAATTACCCCGCAGATCAATGCATTCACACTCCCGAACAGTAGAGCCGCCAGCACCACGCCGCCCAGTCGAGCCGCTGCGGGAGCCAGTCCGGCCAGCGCCAGCCACCCAAAACGTCTTGCCCCCTGCAACCCGCCATTGAGAACCGGAGCATAGAGGCCAAGTAATGCGACAACACCCAATAGAATCAAACTCAGCACCGAAGGCGCATGTAGCCATGCGGTCAGCCGGGAAGAAAGCAAACACCAGATCAAAAAAACAATGACCCCTCCTGTCGTAATATACAGGCTAACTCGGCGAATCAATGCCGCCCACAGCATATGCTTTTCTTCATGCGCATGTTCGGCTGCGTAACGAGCCACTGCCGTCTGGATCGAACCCGAAGCGACATTTAGCACAAACAGAAGCCCCAGAAGGGAGGTGAAAGATGCGTAAATCTCCCCCTCGAGGAGCCGGCCAGCCACCATATGCACCAACAGAAACAACAACCCACTCAATCCGTTAACACAGACCAAAATCAAAGAATCACGGGCAAACCCGAACCTGCAAAACACTTTTGCCAATTTTTGTCGCTCCATGAGCCCCTTGATCATTGCCCCGCCCCATATGCAACCAAATCAGCTTGAACCATAATCCCGACCAGCTCATCAAACCCTACCCGGGGCTCCCACCCCAGAACATCGCGCGCTCTGGACGCATCGCCCACCAGCAGCCCCGGCTCAAGCGGACGATAATAACTCGGATCCACCTGAACCAGTTTGCGGCCGGTTTCGGCGTTCACCCCGCAGGCCTGATCTTTTTCGCCGTTCCATTCCACGCGAATTCCGACACTTTTAAATGCCGCATCGATAAACTCGCGGACAGAATGCGCCTGACCCGTTGCAATCACATAATCATCCGGCGCATCCTGCTGTAAAATCCGCCACATGGCATCCACATAGTCCGGAGCATAGCCCCAGTCACGCCGGGCCTCCAAATTACCAATCGAAAGGACTTCATCAGCACCGGAGACAATACAGGCAACCGCCCGGGTAATCTTACGGGTCACAAAATTTTCTCCCCGCCGCGGCGATTCATGGTTAAACAGAATCCCGTTACTGGCATGCAACCCGTACGTTTCGCGATAATTAACCGTGGTCCAAAAAGCGCTTAACTTGGAAACGGCATACGGAGAACAGGGGTGAAAAGGAGTCTGCTCCGTCTGCGGAGATTCAGCTGCCCGACCGAACAACTCTGAACTGGAGGCCTGATAAAAACGGGCGGCGGAACACACCTCGTGTATCGCACTTAACAATCTCAATGTTCCAGCCGCATTGACATCGAAAGAATACTGAGGCATCTCAAACGAAATCTGAACATGTGACTGCGACGCGAGGTTATATACCTCATCCGGCACAACTTTCTCCATCAAACGAAGGAGATTGCGATCATCCCCCATGTCTCCATAGTGCAAATGAAATGCTCCCTCCTGCCCCGCTGGGGTGCGAAGCGCATCAATCCGCTGACGGTTCAGCGCACTGGATCGCCGAACCATTCCATGTACCTCGTACCCCTTCTCAAGCAACAGCTCGGAAAGATAAGATCCATCCTGCCCATTAACTCCTGTAATCAACGCTTTTTTCATGGCACCTCAAAATGTCGAATAAACAGACCGTATGTCCGGCACGAACTCGCGCCAGCTAGAAACGAAACAATAACGATACTCACGCAATGACGGCAGTCAAAAATTCGTTTTTCAGCCCCTAAAGCATTAGAAAATAACAGTTTCCTTTTCGATAGCTTTGTGTCATCTTCCCGATTGCGTTCGTCGAAAGAGATGTCGCATCGGTTCTCCGGCAGGGTGTCATAGGTTGGGAATTGGTTTTGAAATTGAAGTATATATGACACATGGAGAAGAACAGATGGACATCTACGTAGGAAACTTGCCTTACCAGGCAACCGACCCTGACCTGCAGGAACTTTTTGAACAACACGGTGCCGTTTCATCGGCTCGCGTGATCCTCGACCGTATGTCGGGTCGCTCAAAAGGCTTCGGCTTTGTCGAAATGCCCGATGCAACTGAAGCACAGGCAGCAATCGACGCCCTCAACGGCGCTGACTTCCAGGGTCGTGCGATCCGCGTGAACGAATCCCAACCCAAACCCCAAGGCGATCGTCGTGGCGGTGGTGGCGGTGGCGGCGGCTACGGCGGCGGCGGTGGTGGCGGTGGCTACGGCGGCGGCGGCGGTGGTGGTGGCGGAGGCCGCTGGTAACAGCGACTCGTCAACACGACTAAAAAGCGACGCACTTCGGTGCGTCGCTTTTTTTATCTCTTCCGATACGGGGAAATCATTCCAACCGCCCGCGAAATAAGCGGAATCATAAAACGCAGCGGTGAATAGAACATCCGTAACCGAACCATCGCCACAAACATCTGCACAGATGAACGGCACACCTGAATTTTCGACCCCGCCACATCATTCCAGATCGTTGGAACTTCCCGGATCGAAGCGCCAAGCCGTTTCACCTGAAACAGCATATCCACATCGAAAGCCCAGTTCGTAACGCCCATATTGCGCATCACCTGCTGAAGCACCTCACGCCGAAACACCTTGGCCCCGCACTGCGTATCTGTCACCCGCAACCCAAACATCACCCGCACCATCAAATTAAAACATCTCGACGCCACCCGCCGCGACAACGGTTGCTTCGGGCTCATTTTAGATTCCTTCAACCAGCGCGAAGCAATAATGCAGCCATCAACACTGATTTTCTCAGCAAGATCATCAAACGCCTCCGGCGAAGTTGCGCCGTCCGCGTCCACAAAGCCGATCAAATCGCCTTCGGCAGCCTGTGCACCGAGCACCACCGCGCCGCCCTTACCGACATATCCCGGATCATCCAGCACCTTGAGATTCGGGAAACGTTCCGCAAACGCCCGCGCCACCTCTGCCGTGCGGTCCTCACAAAAATTCGGCACCACGATTAACTCCGCCTCATTACCGTACTTTTCTTGAAAATAGACGGCATACGCCTCCAGCATCGGCGGCAACCGATGCTCTTCATTGTGGGCGGGAATGATGATGGAGAGTTTCATTTTTTCGGGATTCGGGTTTCGAGTTTCGGGATTCGCTCGAATAGTTCGAGCGTAGTGTGGGCCTGCCCAAAATGTTCAACCTCGTCAGTCTTGATATAGTTTTTTTCCAGAGCCATCCGCAGTGCCTTCCAATCATTGGAAGAAAGCTCGGCAACCTCCGGCGAACGGATCGTCAACCCGTAGCCGCTGATGGCCGCCATCGGCGCACGGGCGCGTGACAGCGTTTCGAGCAGCATTTCCTTGTTGAGCAGGTTCAACTGCTCCGCCTGCTCGCGCGGTAGATCCGGATAATAGGAAAACGGCCCCATCTCCATTCCGTGCGGAACGCGAGCGCCCGCCTCGACCGCCAGATACGTATCCTGCGTCAGCAGCAGCCCGTCCTCGCCCAGCTCTTTTCGAATCTGCGCCCCCGCCTTCTGCAGAGCCATCAAATCGGGCGTCTCCTTAAACTTCCACCAGATCCGGTCGCGCCCGCGAACCATCCAGTTCTGATTGATCGGCGACGAAAATGAGGCGGCTGTCGAAATCAGCAACACGGCCCACGCCGTGCGCACCAACTGTTTTTCGGGACAGCGCGGGATCAACGTGGCGGCCAGCGCGGCGCACAACACCGGAAAAACAATCACCTGATAATCGTCATACGGAAATGGCGCCGCGAAATGAACCAGCGTAATCCCCAGCCCCGCCATCCAAAGTAGCGAAATAAAGCTATGCGTAAATGGAGACTCCTTCTGATTGGCCTGTTGCAAAAGCTCCGTCAAACGCGGACGGCTGTCCGGCCCGGATAGATCGCGTTCGCGAATGTGACTGTGATGCTTCCGGAAAATAAAGGCCGCAACACACCCCGCCGCGAAAATGAAATAGGCCTGCACAAAGCGAGAAACGAACCCGGCCTTCAGCGCCGCCAGCTCTATCACTCCACCGGGCGAGCGACCTGCATGATAACCAAATAAAGCAAAATGCGTATTTTCCGGAGCCATCAGGAAAAAGGGTGCCAGCCCGATCAGCAGAATAAAACCACCGCCCAACCCGAACGCCACCCAGGCGGGGAGAGTTGTGAAACGTGAGAAGTGGGATGTGGGACGTTGAACCTGACCTCTCACATTCAACATTCCACCTCCCACAGAGTTTGCCCCGAAGGGGTAAACCTTCTTGCGGTTGCAAATCAGCCAAATCCCGACAATGGGCAGTGCAATACCGGCCGAAAGGCGTGTGCAGGCCGCCAGCGCCAGCAGAAAACCGCCCCAGAACGAAGCCATCGCCCCGCGTTTACTATTCGCATAGCTCAACGCCACAAAACCCGCCGTCAGGAAAAACGCGCACAAACCGTAGGTCTTCACTATCGTCGTGAAATAACTCTGATACACATTCACGCCCGCCAGAATCAGTGCGCACAACGCCGCTGTCTTTTGAAATCGCTTGGCCGAACGAAAGGCCAGCCACGCCGCGCAACCGACAGACGCCAGACCGAACAACGATGTAATCAGCCGTCCGCCGGCAACACCGAGTTTTCCAATGATTGGAAAAAGCACTCCGTACACATACGGCAGTGCCGGACCTTGCGTGAACATGAAGTCGCGGTAGAGCACACGACCCTCTGTAATCTGACGCGCGGCATATAGATACCACCCCTCGTCCTGATTCAGATCGCCGAGAAACAGATTAGCCGCGCTGAGCAGCACACTCAGCACGACCGCAAATACAACTAGAGAAGTCCAACCCGTTCGTTTCATCTTGGGGCTCATCATGCCCTCCGGCGCCGCGCTTTCCGAATCAATTTTTCCAAGGTTTGGAAACAAATAGCGGCTTTGTGCCTCTGTACCGGTTGCCAGAAAACCCTCTTCTCACCGTTTGGGGTTGCTTCATTTCCTGAAAAGCGATTTGCTGTCTGCCCATTTTAAACGAACAGGAAATCCTATGAGCGACAAAGCCAAAATTATTTATACCATCACCGACGAAGCCCCGGCGCTGGCCACCCAGTCTCTGCTGCCGATCATCGAAGCCTTCACCCGCGCCGCAGGTGTGGCGGTTGAGCCGCGCGACATCTCGCTCGCCGCCCGCATCCTGGCTCAGTTCCCTGACTGCCTCACCGAGGAGCAGCGCGTCGGCGACGCCCTCGCCGAGCTCAGCGACCTGGCCAAAACCCCGGAAGCCAACATCATCAAACTGCCGAATATTTCCGCATCCATTCCGCAGATGAAAGCCGCCATCGCCGAGCTGCAATCCAAAGGCTTCGCCCTGCCCGACTATCCCGACGAAGACAACGAGATCAAAGCCCGCTACGACAAAATCAAAGGGTCCGCGGTCAATCCCGTCCTGCGCGAAGGCAATTCCGACCGCCGCGCCGCCGCCGCGGTCAAGCAGTACGCCAAAAACAACCCGCACCGCATGGGCGCATGGTCGGCCGATTCCAAATCGGTTGTCTCCAGCATGAGCGCCAACGACTTCTTCGGCAATGAGCTGTCCGTCACCGTTCCCGAAGCCACCACCGCAAAAATCGAACTCGTTGCAGACAGCGGTGAAACCATCGTCCTGAAAGAAAGCCTGCCTCTGCTGGCGGGCGAAGTGCTCGACGCAACCTTCATGAGCGCCAAGGCGCTAGACACCTTCCTCGCCGAGCAGATTGCCGCAACGAAAGAAGCCGGCACCCTCTTCTCGCTACACATGAAGGCCACCATGATGAAGATCTCCGACCCCATCATCTTCGGCCACTGCGTAAAGATCTTCTTCAAAGACGTATTTGAAAAACACGCGGATGTCATCACCGGGCTCGGTGTTGATGTAAACAACGGCCTCGGCGACCTGATGGCGAAAATCGAAAACCTGCCCGCCGACAAAAAAGCGGAAATCGAAGCTGATCTCGCCGTCGCCTACGCGAACGGACCGGACATCGCCATGGTCGACTCCGATAAAGGCATCACCAACCTGCACGTTCCCAGCGATGTCATCGTCGACGCCTCCATGCCCGCCGCCATCCGCGCCTCCGGCCAGATGTGGAATAAGGATGGCAAACAGCAAGACACCAACTTCATCATCCCCGACCGCTGCTACGCCGGCATCTACGCTGAAACCATCGATTTCTGCAAACAGCACGGAGCCTTTGACCCGACCACCATGGGCAGCGTCCCCAATGTCGGCCTGATGGCTCAGAAAGCCGAAGAGTACGGCTCCCACGATAAAACGTTCGAAATTCCAGTGTCCGGAAAAGTCCGCGTCACCGACGCCGATGGCAAAACGCTCATCGAGCACGACGTGGAAGCGGGCGACATCTGGCGCGCCTGCCAGACCAAAGACGCACCGATTCGCGACTGGGTCAAACTGGCCGTCACCCGTGCCCGCGCCACCGGCGTCCCGGCCATCTTCTGGCTCGACGACACCCGCGCCCACGACGCCCAGCTGATCGAAAAAGTCGGCACCTACCTGCAAGACCACGACACCGAAGGCCTCGAGATCTATCTCATGCCGCCCGCCGAAGCCACCTCCTTCACCCTTGAGCGTTGCAAAGCCGGCGAAGACACCATCTCTGTGACCGGCAACGTGCTGCGCGACTACCTGACCGACCTCTTCCCGATCCTCGAACTCGGCACCAGCGCCAAAATGCTCTCCATCGTTCCGCTAATGAACGGCGGCGGCCTCTTTGAAACCGGCGCCGGCGGCTCCGCACCGAAACACGTGCAGCAGTTTATGAAAGAAAACCACCTGCGCTGGGATTCGCTCGGCGAATTCCTCGCCCTCGGTGTATCGCTCGAACATCTCGCCACGGTTTTTGGAAACGATAAAGCACAAGTGCTGGCCGACACGCTCGACGTCGCCAACACCAAATTCCTCGCAGAAAACAAATCGCCCTCACGCAAATGCGGCGAACTCGACAACCGCGGCAGCCACTTCTACCTCACCCTCTACTGGGCCGAGGCCCTCGCCGCGCAGGACAAAGATGCTGAATTGAAAAACCGCTTCGCCGCGCTGGCCGAGGCGCTGGCCGCCAACGAAGCGAAGATTATTGATGAGCTCAACAGCGTTCAGGGCGTTTCTGTGAACATCGGCGGCTACTACCGCCCCGACGCCGACCTCATCGCAAGCGCCATGCGCCCGAGTGAGACGTTCAACACAGCCATTGCTGCGTTATAATCGAAGGCAGGGTTCTTAGCGGTTCCCTGCAGCGATTACCAGACCTGACCACTCGCCGTCGCAGTCGCGAACAATTTCCCGTCCGCCGAGCTGCACAAAGGTGTCGGCCACCCCGTCGAGCTCCACCTCACGAATACCGGTCAGAAGCAAGTAGTTTTTGGTCACCCGCAACAGGGTCGCCGCATTATCGATCAGCAGCGAGGCGTAGATGTTGGCACAGACGATGTCATACTTCTCATCAGACCATCCGTCAGTGATGTCGTGCTGACGAAACTCCGTCTGCTCCGCCACCCCATTGACTTCGGCGTTCAGAATCGACTGCTCCACGCACAACTCATCGAAGTCCACCCCCAGCGCGGATTCGGCGCCGAGCCGGATCGCGGCAATCGCCAGAATCCCGGAGCCGGTGCCGATATCGAGCATCGTCTTCGCGCCGCTCTCCGGCACAAAGCGGTCGAGCTGCTCCAGGCAGAAGCGCGTGGTGAAATGATTGCCGGTTCCAAAACTTAAGCCCGGATTGATCACCAGCTCCATGCGGTCGCTCTCGCCCGCCAGCCACGGCGGACAGACCCGCAAGTTGTCGCCGATATCCATCGGCTTAAAATGCTTTTTCCAGCTCTCCGCCCACTCCTCGGCGGCATACTCGCGTACAAATGTGCCGGAGATTGCCTGCCCTGAGCCTTGTCGAAGGGGAAAGTCACTCAACGCCCGCGCAGCGATCTCCGCCTCGATGGTGTTATCGAAGTAAACCTCCAGCATGACATCCACACCGCCGGGCTTCAGCAGCTCCACCACAGTTTTTTCGAGGTGTTCGGCGATCCAGTCGCTGATGGCTTCCGCTTCGCTTTGTTTTGTTGCCAGCGTCAGAATTGCGCCGCCTGTTGGATTTTCAGTTTTCATGGGAAAGATATGTACCACGGAACACACTGAAAACACGGAAGAATTTATAATGAAAACAACCCATCCCGTTTTTCTGTGTATTCCGTGTTTGAACCGCTTCGCTATTTGCTATGCAAATTATTTTTCCGCTTCGCTCCAAAGCCGTGGTCAAGAAATCCTGTCTATCCTGTCAAAAAACATTTAGCTTACTGCTTATGAAAACTGTTGTAGCAGAAACTGTGATGCTGGGCCGCGAAGCGTTTGAAACGCTGGGCGAAGTCGTGGTGATCCCCGATCGCCAAATCGAACCGGAGCACCTCTGGGATGCCGACGCGCTGGTGATCCGCTCCAAAACCAACGTGACCCCTGAACTGATCAAGGGATCTCCGGTGCGCTTTATCGGCACCGCCACCGCCGGTTTTGAGCACATCAACTTCCAATGTTTGGAAAAACGCGGCATCGGCTGGTGCGCATCACCGGGCTGCAACGCCGACAGCGTTGCCGACTACGTCACCGCCGCCCTGCTCTGGTCCCATACCTTTAAAGGTGTGGAACTCGATGGAAAAACCCTTGGAATTATCGGCGCCGGACAGGTCGGCAACCGCGTTGCCAAACGCGCCGAAGCCCTCGGCCTGCGTGTTCTGCTCAACGACCCGCCGCGCGCCGCGCGCGAGTGCTCCAGCCATGAAAAAAATATGCCCCCCCATGCTATGGGGTTCCAAACATTGGGAAAACTGCTGACAGAGTCAGACATCGTAACAATGCATGTGCCACTGGTTTCTGAAAAACCATGGCCGACGCTCAACATGGCGGACTGCCGCTTTTTTGAACAAATGAAGCCCGGCTCGGTCTTCATCAACACCGCACGCGGCAAGGTACTCGATGCCGACGCCCTGCTCCACGCCAAAGCCAACGGCATTGTTTCGCACGCCGTACTCGATGTGTGGGATCCGGAACCACAGATCCGCGCGGACGTGCTGGCCGCCGCCGATATCGGCACGCCGCACATTGCGGGGCATTCATTGGAAGGCAAGCTGAATGGGACCATTCAGGTCTATCGCGAGGCGTGTCATTTCTTTGAGGTTAAACCAACATGGGATCCACAGCCGCTGCTGCCTGCAGTCGAAGTGCCGGAGCTCGAAATCGATCCGCGCGGCAAAACGGATAATGAGGTTCTGGCAGAGGCCGTTACAGCCGTCTACAACATCGAAGCGGATCAACTTTCGGAAAAAGACATTCCCGACTTCGACAAACTGCGCGCCAACTACGGCGTACGGCGTGAGTTCAAAAACACCCGTATTGTTCTGACAGAACCACGAAACGGATTAGATGAAAAAGTTATCGCGACAGGCTTCAGGCCCTAGCGCTGGCTCCGACACTGGCCCTGCGGACCAGAAAGCGGCACTGACAGAGTCGGCATTTCATCAGTTTAGTTTCAGGAAGAAAGAGACGAATCAACCGGCTCCGCTTCACACGTTCGGAACAATCGTTCCATCCGCAATTCGGGCAGCTATTACTTGTATGTAATTTCAAGCTCATACACCCCCCCTTAGGAATGAGGAGGGGTTTTTAACGAATTCCTCTGCAGAAATACATATAAAAAACAAGCATTTCGCTATTTGAACTGAGTCTAATTAATAAGTGAAAAGATCGCTTCGGGTATAGCCATTGTTTGTTGCGGTACAAATTGCCGTCACGATTTTATCCTGAATGTTGCGGGTTAATCGCCTGCCTTTGCGGCCCTTCTGCACCTGCTTATGGGTCAACCCGTCGGTCGAGGCCGCCACCAAATCGTGGTTTTTCAGCCCCAGCTCCTCTAAAATCTTATCGAGAGGCTGGACTCCGTACTCCAATTGTTTATCCGTCATTGTTTTTCTCCAAAACCTTATCTACCGCGTCCATTACTGTTTGTACATCGCGCATTTCATTCAGGTGCTGCATCAGCTCGCGGCGGCCGCGCAGCCCCTTGAGGTATTGCGCCAGATGCGGCCGGAAGGTCAGGCAGGCCGCCTCTTCCGGGATAAATTTATTTTTACCGCGGCGTTTCGAGGTCGAGACCTCATTCAGCTCAACCAGTCGACGCAGATGCGCCTCGATCACGTCCCGCCGTTTTCCAAGGGTTGGCGGCGTCGAGGCCGGAGTCTTAATTTGATCAAACAACCAGGGATTACCGACCGCGCCGCGGCCGATCATCACGCCGTCGACGCCCGACACGCGCACCATCTCGGTTGCATCCTCCGGTGCGAAGACGCCGCCGTTTCCAATGACTGGAATTTTAAGTGCCTGCTTGATTTCGCCCAGCTTCTCCCAGTCAGCGTCGCCTTTATGGAAATTGCAGGCGAGCCGCCCGTGCACGGCGATCATATCCGCCCCCGCGTCTTCAACGATTTTGGCAATCGTCAGATGATCCGCAAACGCCGGACTGAAGCCGATGCGGGTTTTTACAGTGACGGGAAGTGAAACCGCTTTTTTGACCGCGCGCACGATGTTTCCAATCTCGTCCGGTTCTTTCATCAGCGCGGCTCCCGCGCCGCGTTTAACCACCTTTTTGACCGGACAGCCGCAGTTTAGATCAATCCAGTCGAAGAAGCCGAGCTGTTCAACGTATTGCGCGGCCTCCACCATCGCCTCGACCGACTTGCCGAAGATGTGCCCGGCGATTGGATGATCCATCTCAGACACACTGAGCAATTGAAACGTTTTCTTTGAGTCGCGGCGAATGCCTTCGGCACTGGTCACCTCGGTGTAGCAGGCGCCCGCGCCCTGCTCTTTACAGATAGACCGGAAAGCGGCATCGGTATAGCCCGCCATTGGCGCAAGCACAACGGGGAAGTCAATCGTCACATTTCCAAACTGGAGCGGCTTAAGCATCACGAGATCAGGGAATGTTCACAAACCCTTCCATATAAAGGATAATCGCCGGCTCTATAGAATCCATCGAAATCAGCCGCAGGGCCTTTTTCTGCTTTCCTTTACGGTTTTCTGCTTTGTACACCGCGGTCATCTTTACCGTCTCACCCGGCCCGATCATCCGCTTTTCCAGCTGTCCTTTGGTGCAGCCACACGAGGTGTGAGTATATTTATGAACATACGTGAGGTCGCCCTCGTTGCGAATCATAAACACATTGGTGATGACCGCCGTTTGATCAACCGTTCCGAACGTATAGACCGGCGCGTCGCAAACCAGGTTGTAGCCCTCCACCGCTTTTCCAAGCATTGGAAAAAGAAGCAGCAGAAGAGCTGTTGTTCCGAGTTTCAAATTTCGAGTTTCAAGTTTCATAGCAAATCCTGTTGAGTTCCGCCGGGAGCGAGCCCAAAGAGCGTATAGCCGCGCGGCAGAACAACGCGCCCCTGCGGCGTGCGTTTTAGAAAGCCTTCCTGAATCAGGTACGGCTCATACACCTCTTCGATCGTGCCGGCTTCTTCGCCAACCGAAACCGCCAGCGAGCCGATGCCCACCGGGCCGCCGCCGAATTTCTCGATCATCGTTTCAAGGATCCGCTTATCCATTTCGTCGAGACCGCTGTCGTCAATGTCGAGCAGGGCCAGCGCTTTGGCGGCGATCTCTTCGGTGATGATGTTATCCGCCTTGACCTGCGCGTAGTCGCGGGCGCGGCGCAGCAGGTTGTTGGCGATACGCGGCGTGCCGCGCGAGCGGCGGGCAATCTCCAGCGCGCCCTCCGGTTCAATGTCCACATTCAAAATGCGGGCGGAGCGTTCAATAATGATCTTGAGGGTCGCGGCATCGTAGTAGTCGAGCCGGTTGAGCAGGCCGAAACGCGAGCGCATCGGCGCGGAGAGCAGACCGCTGCGGGTCGTCGCGCCAATCAGCGTAAACGGCTCGATATTCAGCCGCACCGAACGGGCGTTGGGGCCCTGATCGATCACAATATCGATCACGAAATCCTCCATTGCGGAATAAAGATATTCCTCAACGGTTTTCTGCATGCGGTGAATTTCGTCGATGAAAAGCACGTCGCCGCGCTCCAGACTAGTCAGCAGTCCGGCCAGATCACCGGGCTTATCAATTACCGGGCCGGAGGTGCATTTGATATTCGCCCCCATCGCATTGGCAATGATATAGGCCAGCGTGGTTTTGCCGAGGCCGGGCGGGCCGGAGAGCAATGCATGATCCAGCACATCGTCGCGCGCCTTCGCCGCCTCAACGAACAGCTCGAGCCGCTCTTTGATCTTTTCCTGGCCCGTAAAATCCTCGAACCGCGCCGGACGCAGTTTGATGTCGAAATCCTGATCGGGGCGATTAAGTGTAGTGACGGTATGGTCCATTTATTTCCCTGTCAGCGATTTCCGAATGATCTCCTCAACGGAGGCTTCTGTATCTCCAGCGAACTTCTGCACCATCTTGCGGGCGTCGTCCTGTTTATAGCCGAGAGAAATGAGTGCAAGGGCGGCGTCGCGCAGGCGAGTGTCGCCCGGCTCTGCGCCCGCACCGGCCAGCGCTTCGAGCGTTTCACCCGTGGTGAATTTATCACGCAATTCCACAATCACCCGTTCAGCGGTCTTTTTACCGATTCCGGAAATTGAAGAGATTCGCTTCACGTCACTTTCAACAAGCGCGGTTTTCAGCTCGCGCACCGAGAGGCCGGACAGCGCGCTGACGGCAATCTTCGGGCCGATCCCGTTTACGCCCAGCAAGAGAGTGAACATCCGGCGCTCCTCTTCAGAAGAAAAACCAAACAGCGCCTGCGACGCATCGGTAATGTGATGGTAAATCAGCACACGGGCTTTTTCGCCTTCAGGCGGCAGTTGATCGAAGCTGCTGAGCGGAACCGCCAGCTCATAACCAACCCCGCCAACGTTCATCACAACGCGAGCGGGCTGTTTTTCCTCAAGAATGCCGTCCAGAAAAGTAATCATTGATTCAGTCTATCAAAGCGGATGGAAACAGAAAAGCCCCATGAAACTGATTTCATGAGGTGCGATCTGAAAAGACGAAACCCGCAGGTTCGTTACTTTTTGGAAACGGCTTCGCGAGCGCGTTCGGCAAGACGTTTCTTGCGGAGAACACGGCGGCGCTGCTTCTTACGTTGTCTGAGTTGTTGTCCCATAGCGCGGAAGGTTGTAGCTGAAGCAACCCTCCACGTCAATTGCTTTTGCTAAAAACTGGATTTCGCCGACACGGCTTCTAGAATACATTCAGCTTTTACGGAGAACCCTTATGACAAAAACCATACTCACCGCCCTGACCGCCACCCTGCTTCTCAGCGGCTGCCAACCCTACCAAACCCAGGCCACCCGCACGAACCAGACCGAGGATCAGCTTATCCAACAGGAAAACCAGCGCCGCATGGCCGGACGGGTTGAACTCCTTGAACGGGAAATCGGACGTATCAGTCAAGAACTCGACACCCTGCGCCAGACTCTCGACACCCGTTGCAACGATATTGAACGCAAGAGTGAGGAAGATAAACGCGAGCTGATCGCCCGTCTCAGCGCGCAGATCGAAAAACTACTATCTCAGACCCCTGCGGCGTCTCCGGCCCGGCCCGCTTCCAGCGGGGGAGCCGTTCAGGGCTACGAGCATATCGTGCGGCAGGGAGAAACCCTCTCCACCATTGCGAAGGCCTATAACGTCACACCCAAAGCCATCATTGAATCCAATCAGATCAAAAACCCCGACCGCCTTTCCATCGGACAGAAGCTGTTCATCCCCGAATAAAAACAACCATGGAGTAATGGAATGCAGGATTGTTGGAGTAATGGAATCCGGAACAGCGATTCTCTCTCCAACACTCCACCACTCCGCGCTCCGCAGGGGTGCCAGCCGCAAGGAGCGCAACATGAGCCTGACACCATCCACCATGCTGGAACTTGGAACCCGTGCGCCGGACTTCGCGCTGCCGGAGGTCTGCACCGGCCGGACCGTTTCACTAAATGACTTTGAAGGCAAAGACGCCCTGCTCGTCATTTTTATGTGCGCGCACTGCCCCTTCGTTAAACTGGTTGAAAGCGAATTCGCCGCCATCGGACGGGATTATGCGGATCGCGGGCTCGGCATGGTCGCCATCAGCGCCAACGATGCGGACCACTATCCGGATGACGCCCCGAACCGGCTGAAAGATCAGGCGGAACGGCTCGACTTCAACTTCCCCTACCTCTACGACGAAGATCAGCAGGCCGCCAAAGCCTACCGCGCCGCCTGCACGCCCGACCTCTACCTGTTCAATAAAAACATGGAACTGGTCTATCGCGGCCAGCTCGATGACGCCCGGCCCGGCAACAACAAACCGGTCGATGGAAAAAACCTGCGCGCTGCTATCGACTCGACTCTGGCGGGCGAAGAAATCACCGAAAGCCAGCTGCCCGCCACCGGCTGCAACATCAAGTGGAAACCCGGCAACGCACCGGACTACTTCGGCTAGACACAAAAAAAAGCAGACCGACAGGTCTGCTGATCTCTATGGCTTGCCAGCCGAAGCCTTGGCGAAGGCTGGTGCTCGGGGCGGGACTCGAACCCGCACGACCTTAACGGCCACTAGGCCCTCAACCTAGCGCGTCTACCAATTCCGCCACCCGAGCAATCGATTGGAAAATTGAAGGCGAGAACATAACTGCTGACCCCACCCTGCGCAAGCCGATATTCAAAAAACCGTACGTAGCATTTCTTTGATCACGAATCCCGCGAATTTTCGCAAATCAAGAGCCCGAACACTCCAATTCGTGTAAATTAGCGGAATTCGCGATCCAACACTCTTTCTTTTTGAATTTTAGAAATAGAATGCCAAACTCTGGCCCTATGAAATTTGTAATCGCCACCCGAAACGCCCATAAACTGGAAGAAATCCGTGCCATTTTCGACACCCCTTCGACGATGCTCAGCACAGGCGAGAGTCTCGACGTCTTATCCGCTCTCGATTTTCCGAACGTTCCCGACACTATCGAAGACCGCGACACCCTCGAAGGCAACGCCATCAAAAAAGCGCAGGAACTGTGCGACGCCACCGGCCTGATGACTCTGGCTGACGACTCCGGCCTCGAAGTCGAAGCCATGGACGGTGCGCCCGGTGTTTACTCCGCCCGCTACGCCGGCGAACCCTGCGACTACGAAAACAACAACGCCAAGCTCCTACGCGAGCTCGCCGGCCAAAACAACCGCCGCGCCCGCTTCCGCACCGTTATGGCCCTCGCCCGCCCCGGCGAAGAGCCCCTCACCGTCGAAGGAAAATGCGAAGGAACCATCATCGACGAACTGCGCGGCGAACACGGCTTCGGCTACGACCCCCTCTTCGTTCCCGATGGATTCGACCAAACCTTCGCCGAGCTCCCGGCCGAAACCAAAAACAAAATCTCCCACCGCGCCCGCGCCCTCGCCGCATTTTCCAACCTTTGGATGTCTATTGCATAGATGCGCGCAAAACAGATGCCACCATGCTATATGGCTTTCCAATCATTGGAAAAATAGCGAACCGTTTTTCCAAGCATTGGAAACCTTCCGACTGATAATACAATAAAATTAGATTTTTAATTAATAATATTGACCAACTAATTAACATTATTTATTAGTTGATCATGTTTATGAAAAATCTGCCCAAATATTGCCCCAGCTGCTCCTCCCCGCTCTCCGTAAAACGGTTGCAGTGCGAAACCTGCGAAACAGAAGTCGAAGGCCTCTATCCGTTGCCTCCCCTCAGCGGTCTGGCAAACGAGGAGCAGGCGTTTATCCTAAACTTCATTAAAGCCAGCGGCAGCCTCAAGGAAATGGCTAAGCTCATGGGTGTGAGCTACCCGACCGTTCGCAACCGGCTCAACGAAATTATCGAAAAAATCCAAACCCTCGAAACCAGTCAAGGAGCTGAAAATGGTTAATTCAAAAAAATCGACGTGGCTGTTCAATCCCTTCACGTATATCGCCGGATGGCAGGCCCTGCTGATCGGACTGATTCTAATCCTCGTCACGGGATATATCGGCTCTCTAAGCAACACTCACTTCGACGGAGTCCTCGATACCCACACCGGCCGCTCCGCCCCCCTCTGGTTTTTTCTCATAACCGGCATCATCAACTGGCTGTGTATGGGAGTGGTGCTGTGGCTCTTCGGGAAAAAAGCCTCAAAAGGGACCTTCCGATCCATCGACCTGTTCGGGACACAGGCTCTCGCACGCTGGCCCTTAATTTTTACGGCCCTCGCCTGCACCATTCTGGCCTATACGCGCTTCATACACACGCTCATCGAACTTACACGCACCCAGAAAATGCCCGAAACCTTCAGCCTGATTGATGCCAGCGTTTTCGGGCTCGTCGTATTCGTCATGCTAGCCGTGCTCTGCTGGACCGTTCGGCTCATGTACATGAGCTACAAAGTCTCATGCGATCCGGCGGAAGGAAAAGCCAAGAAAACATTCATCATTGGTCTGATCGTCGCGGAGATCCTTTCTAAAGTGGTGCTCATCGCACTCATGGCTAACGTTTAACTCGCCACGGCCTAAAGCCTGCATCCACATCTCTTATGAGTCGCTTCGCGCGCGCGCGATTCGCCTGTCCGCCATAGCTTGTAAAGCGACGGCGGATGGTTAAACTCTTTCCCTTCATGAACCCCAAAGAACTTCCAATTTATGAACTGCGCGATGAGCTGACCGCTGCGCTGCGCTGCGAGAACCGGCTACTGATTGAAGCGCCGACCGGATCGGGCAAGTCGACCCAGATTCCGCAGATGGTGCTCGATTGCGGCGAAGCCGGGCCCGGCGAAGTGGTCGTGCTGCAGCCGCGACGGCTGGCGGCACGCCTACTTGCTAAACGCGTCGCCTTTGAGCGCGGGGTCGAACTCGGCGGCGAAGTCGGCTATCAGGTTCGCATGGAGCGCCACATCTCCAAAGATACCCTGATCCGCTACGTCACCGAAGGAATTCTCCTGCGCCAGTTTCTCTCCGACCCGGACCTCAAAGGTATCTCGACCATCATTTTTGATGAATTTCACGAGCGCCACATCTACGGCGACATCACCCTCGCCCGCGCCCTGCTTCTGCAAAAAACCCGACCCGATCTGAAGGTGATCGTCATGTCGGCCACGCTCGACGCCGGGCCGCTGCGCGACTACCTCGCCCCCTGCCGCGAGCTCAAAAGCGAAGGACGCATGTATCCGGTCGAAATCGAGTATTCGCCCAAACGGATCGACTTTAATCATCACCCCGTCTGGGAAGCCGCCGCCGATGCGTTTGAACAGGCAATCAAGAGCGGCGCCGAGGGCGATGTGCTGGTCTTTATGCCCGGCGCCTATGAAATCGCCCGCACCGTCGAAGCGATCCGTGGAAAAAAATGCGCGCGCGAATTTGCGGTACTGCCTCTGCACGGCGAGCTGCGCGCCAACGAACAGGACGCGGCGGTCGGTGATGTCGGCCAACGCAAAGTCGTCGTCTCCACCAACGTGGCCGAAACCTCGATCACCATCGACGGCATCCGCGTGGTGATCGACTCCGGCCTCGCGCGCATCGCGCGCTACGACCCGCGCCGCGGGATCGACACCCTGCTCGTCGAGCGCATCAGCCAGGCCTCGGCCGCGCAGCGCGCCGGACGCGGAGGGCGCACCGCCCCCGGAACCTGCATGCGCCTCTGGACCGAAAAAGAACACGCCGCCCGTCCCGCGCAGGAGCTGCCCGAGATTCTGCGGCACGATCTGGCCGAAGTAGTCTTAACCTTAAAGGCTGGCGGCATCGAAGACATCGAAGGTTTCCAATGGTTGGAAAAACCGAATCCGGAATCGCTGGAACGCACGCTGACCCTGCTCACGGATTTGGGCGCGTTGGATCATGAAGGTCAACTGACCGAGATCGGGCGGAAAATGGTTTCGTTCCCCATGCATCCGCGCTATGCGCGCATGCTCATCGCCGCCGAACAATATGAATGTGTTCGGCAGGCCTGCCTGATCGCCGCGCTCACACAGGGGCGTAGCATTCTCGAACGCAACCAAGGCAAACAGACGCGCGGCGAGCGCGACGATCTGCTCGGCGACGACGACATCTCCGATTTCAAGCGTCTGATGCGCGCCTGGAGCTTTGCCGATAAAAACAATTACCGCGCCGACGCCTGCCGCAAGCTCGGTGTGCACGGCGGGGCCGCGCGACAGGTGAAGCCGCTCTACGAACGGTTCCTCAAAATCGCCGCGGGCGAAGGACTAAAAATTAATTCCCGCCCGCCCGAGGATGAAGATCTGCAAAAGTGCATTTTGGTCGCCTTTTCGGATCATGTCGCCAAGCGGCGCGATCAGGGCACGCTGCACTGTCAGGTGGTTCACGGCCGGGTCGGCGATCTCGACCGCGACAGCATGGTGCGCGACGCCGAGCTGTTCGTTGCCGCCGAAATCGCCGAAATTGAGGGCAGCCGCGATTTGAACGTGCGCCTCAACCTCTGCACCGCCATTGAAGAGGAATGGCTCGAAGAGTTGTTCCCCGACGATGTGATCGAAAAAACCGAGGCGGTGTTTAATCCGATTCTCAAGCGGGTGGTTTCCAAACAGTGGAAAGAATTCCGCGGGCTCGAGCTGGAGTCGAAATGCACGCAGGATGTCGACCCGCAGCAGGCCGCTGAGATCATTGCCGCCGAGGTCATTGCCGGGCGGCTGACCATCCCGATGTGGGATGAGCAGATTGAAAAATGGATCGCGCGGGTTAACTGTCTGGCAACAAACTGCCCGGATTATGGAATACCGAAAATCGACGATGAAGCGCGCGAAGCGATGATTCAGGAAATCTGCTTCGGCGCGGTCTGCCGCAAGGACCTCAAAGAGCGCCCAGTCAAAAAAGTCGTTAAGTCGTGGCTGACGCCGGTTCAGCGCGAGATGGTCGACAAACAAGCCCCCGAACGAATCAAACTGCCCAGCGGCATCAGCGCACAGGTTCGTTACGAAGCGGGACTCCCGCCCGTCATCGCTGCCACCATCCAGAAGCTCTACGGGCTCGAAGAAAGCCCGCGCATCGGCTTCGGTCAAATCCCGGTGGTGGTGGAGGCCCTCGCGCCCAATCAACGCCCGCAGCAAAAAACCACCGACATGAAAAGCTTCTGGGCCAACTCCTACCCGCTCATTAAAAAAGAGCTGAAGGGAAGATATCCCAAGCATGAGTGGAAGTAAGATTGGAGTGGTGGAGTAGTGGAGTGTTGGAAGGTTTTGAACCACGAAAAACACGAAGCACACGAATCTTCCAAGTATTGAAACCCGTGCGCAGAAATCTCTAGGCACAAAAAAACAGCCCGGCGTGAAGCCGGACTGTTTTCTGTTTCGGTGTAAAACCGAATTACGCAAGCGTAACGTTTTTCGCGCAAGGGCCTTTCTGGCCTTCTCCCACTTCAAACTCTACAGCTTGACCATCGGCGAGCGTGGCATAGCCGCCGGTTTTGATTTCGGAATGATGCACGAAAAGATCTGCGGAGCCTTCATCGGGTGTGATGAATCCGAAACCTTTGTCTGCGTTGAACCATTTTACTGTGCCTTTACTCATATTACTACCATCCTTGTACTCGTATTAATGCTCTCCCCTGACACGTCCTGTGTCTGGATGAGGCAAAGCAACAGTATCACGTTCCCGGTATTAAGAAACATCATTCACCACTTTTAAATCCGGCAGTTGAGTTTCGGTAAAGGTTGAATGCGGCAGACGTTTCGGTAATGTTCTGCCTATGCGATTTTTAAAACAAACGGTTTTGATTGTGCTGTTGGCCTGTTCGGCGCAAGCGTCCGACACCCTGCTGAACAGTCTGCGTCCGCGCGGGCCGGTGAATGACTTCGCCAATGTGATTCCCGCGGCGGAGGAAAACCAGCTAGCGGCCATTCTGACCGAGCTGCAACAGAAAACCGGCGACGCGGTGGTGGTGGTAACACTGCCCTCACTCGACGGCGGGCAGATCGATGATTTTGCCAATCGGCTGTTTGAGCGCTGGGGGATCGGGCAAAAAGGCAAGGATAACGGGATCCTCCTGCTCGGCGCCACGGATGAGCAGCGCGGCAACCGGCTGCGCATTGAAGTCGGCTACGGACTGGAGGGCGTGCTCAACGATGCGGCTGCGGGACGTATTCTAGACCAGTATGTGGTTCCGGCGTGGAATCAACAGCAATACGGATCCGCCATAGCCAGCGGCGGCGCGGCCATCGCACAGCGGGTGGCCGCCGACAAGGGAATCCAACTCTCCGGCGTGCCGCAGTACAACCGCGGCTACGGCTCGCAACCGCCGCGAAAATCCAATCCGATCATGAATGTACTCTTTATCATCGGCTTTATTTATATGGCCATTCGCCACCCACGCCTGCTGCTGCTGATGATCCTGATGAGCGGACGCGGCGGCGGATCCCGCGGTGGCGGCGGATTTGGCGGCGGCTTCGGCGGCTTCGGCGGGGGAATGTCCGGCGGTGGCGGAGCAAGCCGATAAACTTTGGAGGAACACTATGAAACTCGAGAAACTGACACAGGAACTGGAAAAGGCGTGTGGAACCAATTTGAAATCAGTGGTTCTATACGGCTCCGCGGCGGCGGGCGATCACACCGGCAAGCGTTCGGACTACAACGTGTTGGTTGTAACAGACCATCTCCGCAGCGAGGCGCTAAAGGCTTTTTCAAAAACCGCCAAAGCCTGGGCGCGCGCGGGCAATCCGCCCCCGCTGCTGTTCACAATGGAGCGGCTCAATAAATCTACCGATGTCTTTCCGGTCGAACTGCTCGACATCAAAGAGTGTCACAAAATCCTGACCGGCGAGGATGTGGTGAGCAATCTAGAGATCAGCACGGACAATTTACGGTTGCAGATTGAGCACGAACTGCGCGGCAACCTGATTCAGCTGCGCCAGCAGTATCTGCTCTCCGCCGGAAACGCCAAGGAGGTATGCAGCCTAATGGTGCGCTCGCTTTCGTCGTTCCTGGTGCTATTCCGCGCCAGTCTGCGGTTGTTCTCGAACGATATTCCGCAGAAAAAGTTCCAGGCATTGGAAAAACTGAACGAAGTGGTGCCGGTACCGCTCGAAGTGTTCCAAACCGTCGAGAAGCTTAAAAACGGATCGCTCAAACCGAAAGCGGTTGATGCGGAGGCGCTGTTTGAAAAATATACAAAAACCATTGAATGCGTAACCGACGCGGTTGACGCACACATCCAGAAGGAGAATGCAGTATGAAGAAAACACTGATTATCGTAGGAGTTATCATCCTTATCCTGGTCGTCATTCCGTTGTCGATCGTCAGAGGAAACTACAACAAATTCGTCGGTCTACAGGAAGGCGTGGATGCGCAATGGGCAAATATCGAAACGGTTCTACAGCGTCGCTTTGACCTGATCCCCAATCTGGTCAATACGGTGAAAGGTTTCGCCGAACAGGAAAAGGGGATTTTCACGGAAGTGACCCGTCTGCGCAGCCAGTGGGCCGCAGCCGGCACCCCGGATGAAAAAGTCGGCGTAGCCAACCAGATGCAGGGCGCAATGGGCCGCCTGATGCTGGTGGCGGAAAACTATCCGGACTTGAAATCGAACCAGAACTTCCTCGCATTGCAGGATGAGCTGGCCGGAACCGAAAACCGGATCTCGGTGGAGCGCCGTCGCTACAACGAAAGCGTCCGCGCCTATAACACGGCCATCCGCAAGTTCCCGGGCGTGATCATCGCCAACCTGTTCGGCTTCGATAAACGCACCGCGTTTGAGGCCGCGCCGGAGGCCGCGAATGTTCCAACCGTCGAGTTCTAGTCTGTTGCATCCTCCTTCGCTAACGCTTCGGAGGACAAGTCAGACACGAACTAAGGCCGGGTTTTCCAATGTTTGGAAAATCCGGCCTTATTTTTTCCTAGGTTCGGAAGGGGGCTGAGCCTCCACCCCCTACCCTCCGAGCTTTTTAACGAAAGCTTCGGGCGGGGAGATGCGTTTCTGGTTTTCGTAGTCGAAGACGGAGATGCCGGTTTTGGCAACGGCGACAACGACGCCGGTCTCTTTGTTGGTGAGGCGGTAATAGATATCGCAACCAAGGCGGGAGAAGTCGGCGGCGGCGACTTCGGCTATGAGCACGTCGCTGGCGAAGGCCTGAGCTTTAAACTGGATGACGGCGTCGAGCATGATGGTGCCGTAGCCTTCAATGTCGATTTCGCTGTAGCCGTATGATTTGAGAAAGCGGACGCGGGCCTCATGAATCAACACAAGGGTGTCGGCGTTACCGAGGTGGCCGCCGTAGTTAAGGTCGGTGATGCGTACGGTGAGCTCCGTGCTGAAGGGAAAGGTTTCCGGAAGTTCAAGTTTGATACGTGTCATGGGGCTCCTTTCAGAGAGTTCAGCGCTCTCAGTTCACAGTTCTCAGTTCGGAGCTCATATTCTGTTGAATTCCTTTGGATTTCGAGTTTCGAATTTCATGATTTAAGGGTTGCCAGAGGCCATCCGCATAGGTAGGTTACGTCGCTCGTTTTAAAAAAACTATTTTTTGGAGATAAGTCATGAGAATTCGCAGAGCTATGCGCAAAAAACCGCTTCGTCGCCCGATCAAAAGCCCGGGAGCCCGCCGCTACCGTGTCGCGCAGCAGAAGAAACGTCTGGCGGAACTGGGTCTTACAGCAGAACAGATCCGGAAAATGAACACCCAGCAGATTCGCGCCGCACTGCAGCGTCCGAATAAAATCAGTGCTTAGTCTGTTCCAGACGGTCTGATGTTGTGTATAACGCCCCGGTTTCGGGGCGTTTTTTGTTGAGATAAGGCAGATGAGCAAACGAAATATTATTTTGATCGGGTTTATGGGAACCGGCAAGACGGTGACCGGCCGTGTACTGGCCGAACGCACCGGCATGGAGCTGGTGGATATGGATTCCATCATCGAAGAGCGCGCCGGGAAGCCGATTTCAGAGATTTTCGCAACCGACGGTGAACCGGCGTTCCGCGAAATGGAACGGGCACTGGCTCATGAACTGTCGCAGCGCGAAGGGCTGATTATTTCAACCGGCGGCGGCGTGGTTCTTAATCCCGATAACGTGGCCGACTTTCAGCAGAACGGTCTGGTGGTCTGCCTGACCGCCTCGCCGGCAACCATTTTCCAACGTTTGGGAAACGATACAACCCGCCCCCTGCTCTCCGGCGATAAAAAGGAGCAGATCAGCGGGATTCTCCAAACCCGCCAACCGCTGTACGATGCCATTGAGCATCAAATCGATGGTGACCGCCTCGACCCCGCCGGTCGGGCCGATGCGATTCTCAGACTGTACAACCTTGAAACCTGACCCCGAACCGCTAAAGTAACCGCTTTTAAATCAGGAGTGAACCGATATGAGCAAAGACACCAAGCCGAAACATGATGAGCTGCAAAAAAAACATGCCCTCGAACAGCATGAGGTCAAACAGGTTCTCAATTTTCTAAAGCGCTACGGGACGTTGATCGGGGCAGGAATTGTCGCCGCTACGGTGGCGGTGCTGGCCTCTCACGCCCTAGCCGCCAACAAGGCCGCGAAAATCGCCGAGGCCGAACAGATGCTGCTCTCCGCGCAAACGCCGCAACAGCTCGAAGAGGTGGTGAACAACTACAAATCGACCCCGACCGCACCGGTTGCACTGCTCAATCTGGCCAAAACCCTGTTCAATGAGGGCGAAACCGCTCAGGCGCGTGCACAGTATGAACGCTTTGTGGACGATTACAAAAAGAGCGATCAGCTTCCGATCGCGGTGTTCGGCCTTGCCTACTGCAGCGAAGCGGAGGGCCGCTTTGATGAGGCGGCAAGCGAATTCAAAACCTTCCTCGCCGACAACCCGGGCCATTATCTGGAATCCCCGGCCGTGCTGGCGATGGCCCGTTGCCTAGAACAGGCGGGCCGTACCAACGAAGCCCGCATTGTACTGGAAGATTTTCTGGCGCAGAACGCCGACTCCCGGTGGGCCGGAGCCGCAGAAGTTTCACTGCAACAGCTCGGCAAATAAACAACTCTCAAACTTCAATTTGCAACGTACAGGTATTCGTCACCTGAACATTGAGAGTTGAATAGTGATTATTGGGTATCTTCGCCTTCGCTATCCTCCACCTCTTCTGCAAGGAGTGTGGTGCGTGCGTTGATGTAGGGCCCGGGAAACAACTCCTCGAACTCGGAGGGATTGTCGCGGTACATTTTTTGAACACCGCGATACGCCTCACGCGGATAACGCAGAATGTCCTCCAGCTCCGCGGTTTCCAGATCGCGAATAGCGAAAAGCAAATCGTCGGCGGTGGAGTCCTGCACATTCAGTAGTAGCTGCTTTTTCGCCGGCGGCAGGCGCGACGGATTCTGCGCATGAACCGTGTATTTGATGTATTCCACCACCCGCTCATCCATGCCCGCCTCAATAATAAAAATAAGCTCAACCAGCTCAACACGGTCAAAAACCAGCCGCACACGGGGTGGCTCCATCCCTTCCGGAAGCGCGGCGCGCAGCTCCTCCATGCTTTTGTCGAACTCATCGAGAATTTCGTCACGCGACACCGCGTTGTCCGGCATCCAGTGGATCAGAATATTGCGGTCGGGGTCGTGATAGAGCAGCGGTTTGTCGAGACGGAAGCTGGCTTTGCAGGCTTCGCATACCACCCGGTTGAGTCGGTTCTCGAACAGGGCTTTCTTCAGCTCCGGCTGCTGCGCCACATTAATGGACTCGTACAGCTCCGCATTCTGTGTGTGATTGCACTGCGGACAGCGGATCGAATAGGTTTTTTGTGCACTCATCGTTTAACCCACCGACCGTTATGAATGCGTGACTCGTCGTAGCGAACTTCCGCCTTGAGCTCTTCGCCCGGCACACCGATCGGGAACAAAGCAAATGGTGTCATCTCTTCCGGCACGCCGAACACCTTGCGGCAGCCAGCCACACGCGGCGGCACATTGATGATGGCGATCCAGACCGTGCCAAGACCCATGTCATGCGCGGCCAGCTGCAGGTTCTGAGCGGCACAGGAGCAGTCCTGCGGGCCAAACCCCTTAAAGCCTTCGAGCGACTCGTCGAGACAGATCAGCACGGCGGCCTGCGCCTGCTTAAACATCGCGTTGCCCTCATCCACCTCATCAGCCAGCGCGTCGAGCTGCGCCCGGTCGGTGGTCACCACAAAGTGCCACGGACGGCCGTCACCCGCACTCGGCGCGTTCATTGCCGCTTCAAGCAGCGTCTTCATCTGTTCATCCGTCACCGGAGCGTCTTTAAACGCCCGAATGCTCCGGCGGGTCATTATTGCAGTCATCGTGTCCATTAAAGGCTCCTTGTTCTCAAAAAATCATCAAATGAGGGCGACCCCTCTATATTCACGACCCGGCCTCTTTCGACCTCCAGATCCTGAAACGTAAATTTTGGAGTATGCCCGAGTTTCCAATCCTTGGAAGAAATTTTTCCAATGATTGGAAGAAACTGCGTTGCAGTGCAGTTTTTATGAATATCCTCATCCGCCCAACACTCCACCACGCCATCACTCCCATACAGTTCGTTGAACTGTTCAATAAGTACTTCAGATAAACGCTCAACCGTCAGCTCGGGGGCGAACTGCGAAAGGTTGACCACGTTGGCGGGAACCGAAGCCACGGCTTTGGTTTCGATGCCGTCAAGCTCCGGGCCGAGGTAGCGACCGAGCCGCGCGAGGTCGGTGCTCACCAGAATCGTGCCGTGGTGCAGCGTGCGCTCACGACGATGACAAAACGCCTGCCCTGAAAATTTCCGGTCTTCGACGGCCAATGAATTGGGGCCCATTTTGGAGCCGCGAATGCCACGCGCTTCGAGGGCCTGCAAAATCAGGTCGTACTGTTTTTGTTCCACGTACTCCGTGCGCGGAACCATCACGCTGACGTTGAGATTGCCGGGGTCGTGATAGACCGCGCCGCCACCGGAAATGCGCCGCGCCAGCGGAACGCCCTCCTCGTCCATCAGAGTGAGTTTGCATTCGCGCCACGGGTTTTGGTTTTTGCCGATCACCACGCACGGGTCGTTGACGTAGAGGAATAGAACCGGCATCGACGGCGCATGATCAAGCAACCACTCTTCCACCGCCAGATTGCGGTACACATCCGTGCTTTTGGATCGAACAATTAACATGGGGGGGAAACTACCAACTCCCCGGCGTGTCGGCTACAAAACTCTGGAGTGAGCGTTTGCTTTTGAATTCCATTGGTTCGCCTGTGACCGGATCGACGAATGCAAGGGATTGAGCGAGCAGTTGCATCGGTCGATCAGTTTCATCCGGAGACGCCTCCTCTAAATAGTCCGGATACAACGGGTCGTTGAGGATGCCTGAGCCAATGGAACACAGATGCACACGCAGTTGATGCTTTTTCCCTGTGACCGGCTGAAGGCGAAACAATCCCATCTCGTCACGGCATTCGATAAGATCGATGATGCTCTCTGAGTTGACCGGCCCTTCCGGGACAATCTGCATACGGAAAAAGTCATCGCGAGGTTCCATGCGCACCTGAACGTGCCAATGCGTCAGATCGGTCTGCTCCGGAAGCTTTCCCGCCGCGAGATACATCTTTTTAACCGCGCCGTCCATAAACAGCTGCTGATACAACCCGCGCTTCGCGCGGGTTTTGACACACAGCACCAAACCAGCCGTCGAGCGGTCGATCCGGTGCGCGCTGCTCAACTCCTCACATCCTGTCTTCATGCGCAATCGCGTCACCAGCGTCTCGTTTACATATTTCCCGGCGGGGTGAACCGGCAAAAAGTGGGGTTTATCGACCACCACAAAATCCTCATTCTCAAAGAGTATCTCTTCCTCAAAGGGAATCTTCGTTTCGTGGGGAACTTCGCGGTAATAGCAAATACGGCGGTGTGCCTGATACGGGGTATCGAAGCCGACCGGCTCTCCATCGTCGAAATGAACCTTGCCAAGCTCAATCCGCTCACGCCAAACCGGTTCTGCAATGCGGGGAAAGCGAAACACCATGAACTCATATACCGTTGTAAAATCATCTCCCTCGGGAAGACTCACCGTTGATGGGCTGATTGATCTGCTGGTTGATTTCATAAGCTGGACCGGAAACGAACAGGGCTGTTTTTTTACAGAATCATGGGGATTGTTGGGTTAATTGGAGTAAAGAGAATATCAGAAACCGGCCTGTTGTTCCAGCTCTCCCGCACTCCATCCTTCCACTCTTCCATTTTTCCATATTGACTCGCTTCGTTGTAAGCTCCAATGTGTGTCGGCAAAAGGAAACATTCCATGAGCCAAAATAAGTACCTCGATAAGTTTATGAGCACCTTCCCTTATGAAGGGCTCACCTTTGACGACGTTTCCCTGATTACCCAGTACGCGGATTTCCTTCCGGGTGACGCCAATATTCAGACCAATCTGACCTCCAACATCAAAATCAACATCCCGTTTATCAGCGCGGCGATGGATACAGTGACGGAAGCCAACATGGCGATTGCCATGGCCCTGCACGGCGGAATCGGGATTATTCATAAGAACCTCGAACCGGAAGAACAGGCCGGTGCCGTTTCTAGAGTGAAGCACTTCCTCAACGGACTCATCACCAGCCCGATCACCTTTAATGAGGGTCAGACCCTGGAGCAGATCCAGATGTTACGCGCTGAAAAAGGCTACAGCTTCAGCGGTTTCCCGATTCTCAACGATCAGGGCCTGCTGGCCGGAATTCTGACCACCAAGGATATTAAATTCGCCCCCAGCCTCGAAATGCGCGCCGGTGACATCATGACCACCGATGTCATCACCGCCCCGAAAGACACCGATCTGGAAACAGCGTACAAGATCATGCGCGAAAACAAGATCGGCAAACTGCCGCTGGTGGAAGGCGACAAGCTCATCGGGCTTTACAGCTACACCGATGTAGCCGACCTAATCGAAAACACCCGCCCGCTCTATAACCGGGATGAATACTACCGCCTGCGCGTTGGCGCCGGCGTCGGCCCTGGCGACTACGCCCGCGCCGAAGCCCTCGCAGATGCGGATGTGGATGTACTCACGGTCGACACAGCCCACGGCCATAGCAAAGGCGTCATCGAAATGACCGCCTGGGTCAAAAAGAATTTCCCGGAAATCGATGTGATCGCTGGAAACATCGCCACCGGTGAAGCGGCGCTCGAACTGCAAAAAGCGGGTGCAGACGCCGTCAAAGTCGGCATCGGCCCCGGCTCTATCTGCACCACCCGCGTGGTGGCCGGCGTCGGCATCCCGCAGATCAGCGCCATCTACAGCTGCGCCCACGCGCTCAAGGGCTCCATCCCCATCATTGCCGACGGCGGCATCCGCCACTCCGGTGATGTGGCCAAAGCAATGGTTGCCGGCGCCTCCAGCGTGATGATGGGCTCCGTACTGGCCGGAACCGATGAAAGTCCCGGCGAAAAAATTCTCTATGAAGGCCGCCAGTTTGTTGTCTACCGCGGCATGGGCAGTCTCGATGCCATGAAATCGCGCGAAGGATCCCGTCAGCGCTACGGCCTCAAGGACAGCAAAGACGACGATCTCGTACCCCAAGGCATCGAAGGCGTCGTTCCGTACGCCGGCGCGGTCAGCAAAGTGCTCAAACAGTACACGGGCGGGCTGCAGGCCAGCCTCGGCTACTGCGGCAACCGCACCATTCCCGACCTGCAGGCAACCGGACAATTTGTCCGCGTTTCCGCCGCTGGGGCCACCGAAGCGCATGCGCACGACATCCGCATCACCAAAGAAGCACCCAATTACCGGCGGTAATGCACGCTCTGCAAACAGCGCTGATTCAGTTTAACCCGACCGTCGGGGCGCTGGAGCAGAATGCTGACCGGATGATCGACTACGCAAAATCCGCCGCCGCAGACGGCGCGCAACTAATTGTCTTCCCCGAACTCTCGCTGTGCGGCTATCCGCCGGAAGATCTGATTCTGCGCCCGCACTTCATTAAGGACTGCGCCAAGCAACTCGACCGTCTGGCCAACGAGCTGCCCGCCGATGCCTTCTGCATCGTCGGCGCACCGGTCGACCGCTTTAACGCCGCCGCAGTTTTCCACGGCGGAAAAATCATCGGCATCTACCGCAAAATGCTACTGCCCAACTATGGCGTCTTCGACGAAAAACGCGTGTTTGATGCCGGGAACGAACCCTTCACTTTCGATGCCTTCGGCACAAAGGTCGGCATCCACATCTGCGAAGACTCCTGGCTCGCCGACGGCGAAGCCTGCAAAGCGCTGGCGGCGAAGCAACCCGATCTGGTCGTCAACCTCTCCGCCTCGCCCTATCACCGCGGCAAACGGCTCGAACGCGAAGCCGTCTTCTCCGCCGCCGCCCGCGCGATGAGCGCCCCCCTGCTCTTCTGCAATCAGGTCGGCGGACAGGACGAGCTCGTCTTCGACGGCGGAAGCGCCGCGTTTGAAGTCGACGGCACGCTCGCCGCGTGCGCTCCGCTGTTTCAGGAGGGCACACTAACCGCCGGCACGGGAATTTTCCAAGCATTGGAACCACTCGAAGAGGTCTACGAAGCGCTGAAGACCGGATTGCGCGACTACGTCGACAAAAACGGTTTCAAAAAAACCGTAGTTGCCGTCAGCGGGGGCATCGACTCGGCGCTGGTGCTGGCGATCGCCGTCGACGCGCTCGGAGCCGACCGCGTCGCCGCCGTCACCATGCCGTCGCAATATTCATCGGACGAAACCCTCTCCGACGCCGAAGAAATCGCCGCCAATCTCGGCGTGGAATTCCACACCATCCCGATTTTTCCAATCTTTGGAAAATTCACCGACGAACTTTCCCGCCTTTGCCAAGGCTGCGGCGGGCAAGCCAACCCAAACGATCAAACCGGCTTGATGGAAGAGAATTTACAGGCCCGGATCCGAGGCACACTCATCATGGCTCTATCCAACAAAAACGGCTGGCTGGTGCTCTCGACCGGAAACAAGAGCGAATACGCCACCGGCTACTGCACGCTCTACGGCGATATGGCCGGCGGTCTTGCCGTCATCAAAGACGTCCCCAAAACGCTCGTGTTCGACCTCTGCCGCTGGCGCAACGAACAGAGCGTGGTTATTCCGCCGTCCACCATTGAGCGCCCTCCGTCGGCCGAGTTGCGGCCCAACCAGCAGGACACCGACAGCCTGCCGCCTTACGAGGTGCTCGACCCCATTCTGGAAGCCTATGTGGAAAAAGATATGGGCATCGACGCCATGCTGGCCGCCGGCTTCGACGAAGCCGCCGTGCATCAGGCGGTCCGGCTGGTCGATCTGAGTGAGTACAAACGCCGCCAAGGCCCGCCCGGCATCAAGATCACGCCGAAATCCTTCGGCCGTGACCGCCGCATGCCCATCACCAACCGCTACCGCGGGTGACTGCGTCATCACTTGCTACTCCCAATCCGCTGACGCTCTTTTCCTTTCCCTACCCGATTAAAATCTGTATTAATTAGCGCTTAATTTGATGGAGATACTCCCTATGACGAAAATTCTATGCATTGGTGCCGGATATGTCGGTGGCCCGACGATGGCGATGATTGCCAAAAAAAACCTGGACGTTGAAGTGACGGTGGTGGACATCAACCAGCAGCGCATCGATGAATGGAATTCCGACAACCTTCCGATTTATGAACCGGGCCTCGACGAGGTGGTTAAAGAAGCCCGTGGCCGCAATCTGTTCTTCTCCACGGATGTCGACAAAGGCATCGCCGAGGCGGACATCATTTTCGTCAGCGTCAACACCCCTACAAAAACCTTCGGGCACGGCGCGGGCTGCGCGGCCGACCTGCAGTTCTGGGAAAAATGCGCGCGCCGCATTCTCGAAGTCTCCACCACCGATAAAATCGTGGTCGAAAAGAGCACCCTGCCTGTCCGCACGGCGGCAGCCATGGAGCGCATTCTGGAAAGCGGCAAAAAGGGAGTCCGCTTTGACGTGCTTTCCAACCCCGAGTTTCTGGCCGAAGGCACGGCGATTGCCGACCTCGATAATCCGGATCGCATTCTGATCGGCGGACACCCGACCCCGGAAGGTCAAAAAGCGGTTCAGGCACTAGTCGATGTGTATGCCGCATGGGTGCCGAAGGAACGAATTCTGACCACCAACCTGTGGTCGAGTGAGCTGTCTAAACTGACGGCCAACGCATTTCTCGCGCAGCGCGTCAGTTCGATCAACAGTATCTCCGCGCTGTGTGAAGCGACGGAAGCGGATGTGGGCGAAGTGGCGCACGCGATCGGTACCGACAGCCGTATCGGCCCGAAATTCCTGAAAGCCAGCGTCGGCTTTGGCGGTTCCTGCTTTAAAAAGGACATTCTCAACCTGGTTTACCTCTGCCAGACCTACGGACTGACCGAGGTGGCGGAATACTGGCATCAGGTGGTGAAAATGAACGAGTATCAGGAGCGTCGCTTTGTCGCCCGTATGCTCAAAGAGATGTTCAATACGATTGCCGGCAAACGGATCGCCCTGCTCGGGTTTGCCTTCAAGGCCGACACCGGCGACACGCGCGAAAGCCCGGCCATTCTGATTACCCGCGAACTATTGGCGGAAAATGCCGAGGTGATCATCACAGACCCGCAGGCGCTGGAGCACGCCAAGATCGACTTAGCAGATGTGGCGGAACACGTCACCTTCGAGCCCGACCCCTATAAGGCGGCTGAGGGCGCGCATGCGGTCGCCCTGCTGACTGAATGGAAAGAATACAAAACCCTCGATTATCAGAAGATTTTCGACAGCATGGTTCAGCCAGCCTTCCTGTTCGACGGACGCAATCATCTCGACCACGCCGCGCTCCACGAAATCGGCTTCAATGTCTACTCCATCGGCAAAGCCCCGTTGAAGCATATTTAAATCGGAAGTTTATTTTAAAAGAGCGGCAACCTGTCTAAAATCCGTTCTTAATGAACATTGGTTTTTCAGCGTTTGTAATGCAGGGAGGGCGCTCCGGTGTCGCCTCGTATATCCGCGAACTGATCCGGACGCTTCAAATAGAAGATTCCGCCAACCGCTACGACATCATGATGCCGCTGCGTGAGGCGGATCTGATTGAACTGACAGCCCCCAACTTCCGCAAATCGCTCTATCCCGGCCTGATCGCCAATCCAGTCGTCAATATCGCCTGGCACAACACGATTCTTCCAATGCTGGGGAAAAAGAGGAAGTTCGATCTGTTGCACGTGCCGAGCTACCGCCGTATTCCGCTGGTTAAACCCTGTCCGATTGTCGCGACGGTGCATGATGTCGCCACGCTGACAATGGATGCGAAATATGATGCCGCGCGGATGTTCTACAACCGCCGCATCGTTCCGGCACAAATCCGCAACGCCGATGAAATCATCACAGTGAGTCACTACTCCAAAAAAGACATCGTGGAACTGGTCGGTGTACCGGAGGAAAAAGTGACGGTGATTTACTCCGGGATTAACCACAGCATTTTCCGACCAGTGGAAAAAGAGGCGGCCCGCGCGCGACTGGCCGAAAACTACGGCCTTGATGCCCCCTTCATCATTTATCTCTCACGGCTGGAGCACCCTGCCAAAAACCATGTCCGGCTGATTGAGGCGTTCGAGCGTTACAAAGCCGAAACCGACAGCGCGCACAAGCTGGTGCTGCCGGGCGCGGACTGGAACGGTGCGGACGCCATCCGCGAGCGGGCGGCCACCAGCCCGGTGCACGACGACATTGTATTTCCCGGCTTTGTTCCGCTGGCCGACCTGCCCGCCTTCTACAGCGCCTGTGATCTGATGGCGTTTCCGTCGCTGTTCGAAGGCTTCGGCTTTCCGATTGTGGAAGCGCTGGCCTGCGGCGCGCCGGTAATCTGCTCCGATACATCCTCCATGCGTGAGATCGCGGGCGATGTGGTGCCGAAATTTGACCCGTACAGTACCGCCTCGATTTTCCAATGTTTGGAAAAAACGCTGTCCGAAGGCTGGAGCGAAGCGAAGCGTCAGGCCAGGCTGGCCTACGCCGCGCAGTTCAACTGGAATGTGGCGGCACACAAAACGCTCGAAATCTATGAAAGGGCCGTGCGATGAGTCAGGTTGCCGTCATCATGCGTTCCAAAGACGAAATGCCATATGTGCCGATGGCTCTGAAGAGTCTGCGCAGCCAGACCCTTCAGGACGTCGAGCTGTGGGCGGTGGATTCCGGCTCCAGTGACGGATCGCTCGAAGAACTGCAAAACGTGGTGCCGGAAGCCCGGCTGATTCAAATCCGTCCCGAGGAATACATTCCCGGCAAAGTGCTCAACGAGATGATCGCGCGCACCACGCAGGAGATCATCGTTTTGCAAAACGCCGACTCGATTTTTCAAAGCGATGACGCGCTCGAAAAGCTGCTCGCGCCCATTCTCAGCGGCGAAGCGGAGGCGACGATGTGCTCGCAAGTGACACGCTCCAATGCAAAATTCGTTGTTACCTACGATTACCTGCGCGCCTACGATCCCAAAAACATCAAGGGCGACAACGCCGACTTTTTCTCCGCCGTCACCTGCGCGTTCAAGCGCGAGCTGTGGGAGGGAACCCATTTCCCGGAAAAAGGATACGCCGAGGATGTGGCCTGGGCCAAAAACTGCCGCGCCAAAGGCGCCCGCTTTAAGCTGGTGACCGATTCGGTGGTGGAACATTCACATAACTACACGCTCAAAGAGCTCTACCGGAAAAAGTTCCGTCACGGAGTGACCTTTGCCCGGGAATACGGCCGGCGCGCCAATCTGTTTTTCCAAACCTTGGAACTTTTTAAAGAATGGGCGCGCGACTTCCTCTACGCCGTGCGCAAAGGTAAACTTCAAACGATCCCGTACAACATCGCCTACCGGGCGGTGATTCATAACGGGCTCTATCAAGGAGTGAAAGAAGGTGCACGTGGGTAAGTATTCAGTCAAAGGATCTCCGGCATTCGATGCGCTGATTGACCGGCACATGCAGCGCATCGCGGACGAGGTGTGGACGTCGTCATATTCCAAACATTGGAAAGCGCTGGTCCTGCTCGGCGGCTACGGACGCGGAGAAGGAACACCTCTGATCGGCAGAAACGGTCAAGAGATGCCGTTTAACGACTATGATCTGGTTGTGGTGACCGACCGGATCGATCCGCTCATTCTGGGGGCTCTAAAGCATCTGGAACAACGACTGACGGCGGAGCTCGGACTGCCGGTCGACCTCTGCCCCTACCTCAAGAAGAACCTCCCGAAATGCGAGTTCTCCCTATTGAATTATGAAATGAAATACGGGCATATGGTGATCCGCGGCGATGAAAAAATTCTCGGCCGGATGCCGGACTATCCGCACGACCAGATTCCGCTCTCTGAGGGAACCCGCCTGCTGATGAACCGCGGCAAGCTGCTACTGGATATCAAACGCCGCATGACCGTGGGCGCGCCGCTGACACCAGAGGAGCGGCGCCGATTCATCAAATTTATTTTTAAAGCCAATCTGGCGTTTGGCGACTGCGCCCTGCTGCTGCGGGATGCCTACGACATCTCCTATACGGTCAAAAAGGAACGGATTAAACATCTCGGTCTGGACGGTCTCAACGATGCGCGCGGAGTGATTAGTGCCTACCTGAGGGCCGTCGACTTTAAGGAATACGGTGATTCCCAACCCTTGGAAACCGCGAATATCCATATATGGCTCGACGAAGCTCTGCGGCATTTTCAAGATGTGTTTCTCTGGTACGAACGGCGGGGGCTTAACCGGAAATTCCGTAACATTAAAACATACGCCCGCGCATTTCCGCATCTCGGCAATGAAGGCTCGGCATTGAAAAATGCCGCGCATAATCTGAAAACCTTCGGCTTCGGCGCCTTCCCCCACCTGTTTGTCCACCCGCGCATCCGCCTCTACCCCGCGATCGCACTTCTGTTGAATGATCATACAGACCCGGCTGATGTTCGCTGGCTGCTGTGCTCCAAGCAGGGCACGTTTGATGGCCTATGTGACGACTTCGTTAAACTTCAGCAACGGTTCTCATGAAAAAAGAAAAGCTGAGTCTGTTTCTGTTTATAGACGCTTTCGGATGGGAAGTCCGGAAGCGCCACCCATTCTTCTTGAACGACCGCACCTGCGATCAGAAAAAACTCGAAACGATTCTCGGCTACTCCTCCGCCTGCGATCCATCGATCATTTCCGGCCGCCTGCCGCAGGAGCACCTGATGTGGTCCTCCTTTTACTACGACCCAGACGGCTCGCCCTTTAAATGGACCAAGGCGCTGGCGATTCTTCCCGATGCCATTTTCCGGCGCGGACGGGTACGGCATGTTCTGAGCAAACTGATCAAGAAGGCGCTTGGATTCACCGGCTACTTCCAGCTCTACGGTGTACCCTTCAAAACCCTTCCGCTGTTTAACTACGCGGAGCAGAAACGAATCTGGGAGCCCAACGGACTGCTGCGCGGCGAAACCATCTTCGATGAGCTCCATCGTCAGGGGGTGCCCCATTATGTGCACGACAGCGCCGTAAGCGATGAAACCAAGCTCGCGCGCCTGACCGCAGACATCGAATCTCAACGGATCGACTTAGCCTACTGCTCTCTCGGCAAGCTCGACGCCCTCATGCATGCCGTCGGCACACAGGACGCAAAAGTAACCGAACTGGTGCATTGGTATGACCAGCAACTTGAAAAACTGATCCAAACTGCCGAGGAGCACTACGAAGAGGTGGTCTGGTATGTTTTCACCGATCACGGCATGCACGACATCACCGAAGGCTATAACCTCATCGCCGATATTGAACAGACCGGGCTGATCTGGAACGAGGATTACGTCGCCTTCTACGACTCCACCATGGCGCGTTTCTGGTTCCTGAACGAAACGGGGAAAGAAAAGATCACCGCCGCGCTGACCGGTCATCCCAAAGGAAAAATCCTTTCGGAAGACGAATTAAAAGCAGAGGGAGTCTTTTTCGCAGACGGAATGTATGGCGAGTTAATCTTTTTGATCCACTCCGGCATCCAGATCGTTCCGAGCTTCATGGGAGTCAAACAAATCAAGGGGATGCACGGGTATCATCCGGCCGATGCGGACTCCGCCGCCGCCATTTCTTCGAACCGCCCCCTGCCCGCAGGCTTGACAAAGATACATGAAATCTATCATCTAATGAGGAAGGAGCTTGGTTGGAGTCCGTGCGACCCCGCTATTCCCGAATTATGACAACGACGCCTCAGAGTACCTCGACCCCAAAGAAGGACTCCGTCCTTATTGTGGATGACGATGCCTTTATGCTGAAAGTGCTCTACCGGGTCCTTCAGAAAGACTATACGCTCTATCAAGCCAGCTCCGCCGAAGAGGCGATTGAAGTGCTGCGCGGGCGGCATGTGAAAGCCATTCTGTGCGACCATCTTCTGCCGGGCCAAAACGGACTGGATTTTCTAATTACTCTGCGCCAGCGCAACAAGCAGATCAAAACGGTTTTGTTCAGCGCTGCGCTGGAAACCGAGCAATTCATCAAAGCGATCAACCACGGTGAAGTCTTCCGCTTCATCAAAAAACCGGCCTCGCCCGATGACATTGCCGGCGTTGTGCACGACGCCGTCCGTCAATACGACATCGAAGATCTTCAACAGCAGCTGCTGATTGATCAAAAAGATATCGATAAACAGATTTACAGCACCGCCGCCCCCTACTGGCTTTACCGCCTGCGTGTGATCGCCCAGCAATCATTCCGCTACGGCGCCCCGCTGTTCGGGAACGTGCTGGCTCTGCTGCTTGCTCTCGGGGTCATCGCGCTGAGCATCGGTATCTGCATCATGTTGATTATCTACTTCGTGAAGAGCTACCTCGGCATCGACATCTTCAGCCAAAGCCACCTTTTACCACACTGATTGTACGGAAACGAATAGAGTTTCCAGCGCTTGGAAAAACAGGCTGAAAAGCTCCAATGGTTCGGCAGGCGCACCACAGGTCAGTTGGAACCTGTGACGCGGGACGCGTTGAAATCAGTCCGCTAGGCAGGTGGAGCGGAATGAGGCGTAGCGCTCGTCGATCTGCATGCGGTCGAGAACCGCGAGCCGCTCCAGGCTGAATTCTTCCACCCCGAATGCCGCGGTGACACTACCATAGAGCATCGCCTGCCGGATGGCGTCTTCATCCGTTCCGCCCGATTCGGCGAGCGCACCCATCAGGCCGCCGGCAAACGTGTCGCCCGCACCGGTGGGATCTTTGAAGTCGTCCAGCTTGTACGCCGGAATCGAAAAACTGTTTTCGCGGGAAACCAGCACGCTGCCGCTCTCGCCTTTTTTGATCAGCACAAAGGTCGGCCCCATGGCGAGCAGCGCCTCTGCGGCCTCCTCCAGCGACTGCTTGCCGGTGAACAGCCGCGCCTCGGATTCGTTCAGGGTGAGCATATCGCATTTGCCGACCACGTCGACCAGTTCATCGCGGGCGATGTTGATCCACAGGTCCATGGTGTCGATCAGCACGAATTTCGGCGAGTGCACCTGTTCGAGCACGTGGAGCTGAAGGCCGGGATGAATATTGCCGAGAAAAAGATACGGCGCATCGCGGTAGGCTTCCGGCAGTTCGGGCGAGAAGGTCTCAAATACGTTGAGTTCGGTCAGCAGGGTGCGACGGTTGTCCATATTCTCCTCATAGACACCGGACCATCGGAATGTCTTTCCCTCTTCGACCTGCAGGCCGGCCAGATCAATGCCCATGCTTTCCCAGAGTTCACAGTGCTCCGCCGGGAAGTCGGTTCCAACCACACCGACCATGCCGGTCTGAACAAAAAATGAGGCGGCAGCGCAGGCGTAGCTGACGGAGCCGCCAAGGATTTTCACGCGTTTTTCGCGCGGGGTTTCGATGGTGTCGATGCCGATCGAGCCGACAATGACCAATTCGGGGGCGCTGGATGAATTCATACGATTTACTTAGTCGATGACGGCAGCGGCGCACCGACAATTTCCTGAACCTTCACTTTGATTTCGCGCACCTCAATAATTCCAAGGCCGTCGCGGATGCTTTCGCGGACGCGATCCTGCAGCATCTGCGACAGTTCCGGAATCCGGGAGCCGGTCTGAAGTTTCACATTCAGATCAATACTGATCAGATTTTTTTCTGAGCGGATCTGAGGATCCATGCTGATAACCGCGCCGAACTCGTCGCCAATCTTCCGGACGAAGTCGCGCACCGCATTCACACTGATGGAAACCGATCCATTATCAGAATCGAACGAAATGAACCGCTTACGCGGACGGGAAGAACCGAAGGTTCCCAGATAGGTCAGAACAATCAGAACCAGCACCAGCCCGGCAATCACGCCCACTGCAGGGCTAGTGTCCACCGTATCAAAGAGGAAGTCCCGGAATTCAGTATCGACGCCGTTGCCATAGATCATCAACCCGCCCCATACCAGCGGGGTCAGGAAAATCAGCAGTCCGGTCAGCGCATGCAGGATTCTTTTCATGTTCAAGCCTCCTCCGTCTCAGGAGCCGCGCGGCGAATGCCCTGCACGGAAACGTTCACGGCCTGCACTTTTTTTCCGGTCATATCCTCAACCGACTTGCGGACTTCGTTCTGAAGTTGCCCGCAGGTTTCCGGAATGTTTACGCCGTACTGCAGCACAACCGTAAGCTCCACCGTAATGGTGTTTTCCGACTCCACAGCGACCCGAATGCCGCGGTCGCGGGATCCCTTGCCGATGATGTCGGCAAGACCGTCCACCAGCGTCCCGGAAAGTTCGATGACACCGGGAACGCGATCGGCCGCTTCGTGAGCGATAACCGAAATAACATTGTTATGAATTCGAACGGAGCCGAGTCCGGCATCATCCCGTTTGGCTTCAGGAACCGAATAATTCTGTCCGGGCGGAAGCGTGTTTTTGTTTTCTTTCTCACTCATGTCGATGTCTCCTTCTTATCGTTCAACAATAAAGTTGTCGTGCATAAACTTCTCGAGGAAAGCGGTATTGTATTCGCCCTTGCGAAAACGATCATCCATCAGCAGGGCTTCGCCCAGCGGAACACTGGTGTGCGGGCCGCTGATATCAAACTCTTCCAGCGCGCGGTGCAGGCGGTTGAGCGCCTCTTCGCGATTGGCACCGCGGGCGATGATCTTAGCGATCATGCTGTCGTAATAAGGCGAAATGGTGTATCCGCTGTACACGTGGGAATCAATACGGATTCCGGGTCCGCCGGGGAAGTGAATGGCTTCCACCTTACCGGGCGATGGCATGAAATTGTTATATGGATCTTCCGCATTCACCCGGAACTCTATGGCGTGGTGCCGCACCTTTACATCATCCTGGGTGAAGGAAAGTTTCTCGCCCGCTGCCACGCGGATCTGTTCTTTCATCAGGTCGATGTCGGTCACCTCTTCACTCACGGTGTGCTCCACCTGAATGCGGGTGTTCATTTCCATGAAATAGAATTTCTCTTCTTTTTCGTCGTAAAGGAATTCGATAGTTCCGGCGCTGTTGTAGTTCACCGCTTTGGCGGCGCGCACAGCGATATCGCCGAGCTCTTTGCGCTGCTCATCGGTCAGGGTCGGACAGGGCGACTCTTCAACCAGCTTCTGATGGCGGCGCTGAATGGAGCAGTCGCGCTCGCCGAGATGTGCCACATTCCCGTGTTTATCACCGATGATCTGCACCTCAACGTGACGAGCGGACTCGATGTATTTTTCCATGAAACAATCGCCGTTCCCGAATGCGCTCTCCGCTTCAGCAGTGGCCATCATGAACCCCTGCGCCAGGCTGACATCATTATGCGCCACGCGCATCCCTTTGCCGCCGCCACCGGCGACCGCTTTGACCAGAACGGGATATCCCATTTCCTGAGCCAATTTAATGGCGTCTTCTTTTGTCGCAAGAATTCCGTCGCTGCCGGGCGTAATCGGAACACCGGCGGCCTTCATGGTGTCGCGGGCAATCGCTTTATCACCCATGTTCCGGATGAGATCCGGCGACGGCCCGATAAAGGTGATGTTGCAGCTTTCGCAGATTTCCGCGAAATGTGCATTTTCGGCCAGGAAGCCGTAGCCTGGATGGATCGCGTCCACATCCGTTACCTCGGCGGCGCTGATGATGTTGGCAACCTTCAGATAACTCTCGGTGGAGGATGCAGGCCCGATGCAGATGGCCTCGTCGGCCATCGCAACATGAAGCGACTCCGCATCGGCCTCGGAATAAACCGCGACGGAGCGAATGCCCATCTCCTTACAGGCGCGGATAATTCGCAGCGCAATTTCGCCGCGATTGGCAATCAGTATTTTATCAAACATGGAATGATCCGTTTCAGCAAGGGGGGGGGGGGTTAAGCAGGGTCCACGAGGAACAGCGGCTGACCGAACTGAACCGGCGTGGCGTTGTCGACCAGAATCTTTTTGATCGTGCCTTTCACATCCGCCTTGATTTCGTTCATCACTTTCATCGCTTCCACAATACAAACGACCGTGTCTTCGCCGACTTCCGCACCGACTTCCACAAAGGAATCGGAATCCGGTGACGGGGCGTTATAGAATGTTCCAACCATCGGAGAAGTAATTTCGACCAGACCGTCATCAACGGATGGAGCAGCAGGGGCGGCGGCCGGAGCGGCCATCATCTGCGGAGCGGCCATCATCTGCGGAGCGGCAGCCACGACCTGTTGGATTTCACCGCCACCGCGCTTGAGTTGCAGGGTACAGTCTTCGTCTTCAAGCAAAAATTCTGTCAGATCGTTCTCCTTCATCATCTGAACGACTTTTTTGATATCTTTGAGTTCCATCAGGTGTTTCTCCTTATTATTATTTTCGAGTTTTGAAACTATCATCAAATGGCTTTTGAACGCAAGGCCTCGGGGACCCCGCGTTGATGGGCATGCGTAATGGCAATGGCGAGCGCATCGGCGGCATCTTCCTGCGGTTGCTCTGTCAACCCCAGCAGGCGCATCACCATTTTAGCCACCTGGTCCTTTTGCGCGGAACCGACCCCGACTACGGCCTGTTTTACCGATTTCGGGGAATATTCATACACCGGTAGCGTGCGCAGCGAACAGCAAGCCAGCACTGAACCGCGCGCCTGCCCCAGAATCATCGCGGTTTTGGCATTTTTGGCAAAGAAGGCGCCTTCAATCGCCGCCTCATTCGGCTCGAACTCCGTAATCAGTGCATCCACCTGACGGTGGATTTCCGCCAGGCAGGCGCTGTGAGTCATGACCGGTTTATTCTGAATTCGACCGTACACCAACGCCCGCATCTTCTGGCCGGTGACTTCAATCACCGCCACACCGGATGAGCGCAATGAGGTATCAACCCCTAAAATGCGGATGGTATCCATATAGAGCGGAGGTTAATCCAATTCATCGACGATGGAATCGTCGATTTCAAAACCGGGATAAACATTCTGAACGTCATCGAGCTCTTCGAGCAGGTCGACCAGCCGCATCAGCTTCTGAGCCTGCTCTTTATCGGCGATATTGGTCGGCATGTCGGGAAGCATGGTGAGCTCCGACGATTCAGTTTCAATGCCTGCATCTGAAACGGCATTGGCTACCGCGGCGTAATCGCCGAACGCGGTCAGCACTTCAAACTGATCACCTTCGCGCTGCATGTCCTCCGCGCCCGCTTCGAGCACAAGATCCATCAGCGTTTCCTCATCGGTCGCGTCGGCGGAAATCAGAATCTGCCCCTTGCGCTGGAACAACCGGCTGATCGCGCCCTGCGCCGCGAGGCTGGCACCGTTTTTGGTGAGTACATTCTTAATTTCGGATGCCGCGCGGTTTTTGTTATCGGTCAATGCTTCAACAATAACGGGCACGCCGCCAGAGGCGTATGCTTCGTACACCATCTCCTCAAGAGCGCCGCCCGCGAGCTCGCCAGTACCCTTCTTGATCGCGCGGTCGATGTTGTCTTTCGGCATCGAAACGCCTTTGGCTTTCTGCACCAGTGCGCGCAGCTGAATATTGTCGTCCAAATTACCGCCACCGGCAGAGGCCGCCACAATAATTTCCTTGGCGATCTTGCTGAACACCTTGCCGCGGGCCGCGTCGGCGCGCCCCTTTTTGTGCTTAATATTCGCCCATTTACTATGACCAGCCATAATGTCCTCCAAATCCAAAAATGTCTCTTTTTGCCTTAAATTCGCAGTGAACGGGCTATTTAGCCTAAAAGCTCCGAAGGTTGGAACCTTTTTCGTCCATTTTTACGACATCTGGGATTGCGGCCCGGCTCCCTGAATCATCGGGACGAACCGAACCGACAGATCATCTTCATGGATAATTTCACCACCCTGCCTGCGCAAAAAGACGAGCCGCTGAATCCAGTCGCCGACCGGAAGCATCATGCGCCCGCCCCCGGCGAGTTGATCGATCAGTATAGGCGGAACCTTCTCCGGCGCGCAGGTTCCGATGATGATGTCGAACGGCGCCTCCTCCGGCCAGCCGTCGGTCCCGTCGCCGCAACGAATGGCCACCTCTTCCCCCAGCACAGCGCGGGCGTGTTCGGCCAGCTCCGGAATGCGCTCGATCGTGAAAACATCCGCCCCCATTCCGGCGAGCACTGCCGCCTGATACCCCGAGCCGGTCCCGATCTCCAGCACTTTGTCACCGGGTTGCACCGCTAGCGCCTGCGTCATGTAGGCCACGATGTACGGCTGGGAAATGGTCTGCCCGAACCCGACCGGACACGGATGGTCGTCATAGGCATCATCACCGCGAAAGGGTTCAGGGATATAGAGGTGTCGCGGCAGTTGTTCCATCACCGCCAACACCCGCTCGTCATGAATCCGGTAGCGGCGGCGAAGCAGCTCCACCATCTCCCTGCGCGCCTGTTCGAAGTCCTGCATCCGAACCTCCTGTTGCACACAGGAGGATACCACGCTCCGCCAAAAAGAAACCCCGTTTTTCCAAGGTTTGGAAAAACGGGGCCGGAAAGTTCCACAGTCTGGAACGTTTGGTTTTCAGGCCTCTTCTTTTTCTTTCTGCGCGGCGGCGATCACTTTCTGGGCGATGTTGGCGGCAACCTGTTCGTAGCGGTCGAATTTCATTTCGAAGGAACCCTGCCCGCTGGTGATGGAGCGCAGCTCGGAACAGAATTTGAACATTTCCACCTGCGGCACGTCCGCTTCGATCACTTGCATCCCGTCCTCTAGACCCATCCCAATAATGCGTCCGCGCTTGGTGTTGAGAATGCCGTTGATATCCCCCAGGAATTCGTCAGGCACCATCACCTTGACGCTCATGATCGGCTCGAGCAGAACCGGATTGGCGTTTTCGATAGCCTGATGCAGCGCGCGTGCGCCAGCAATTTTGAAAGCCACCTCGGAGGAGTCGACATCGTGGTAGGAGCCATCATAGAGCTCAACCACAACGTTACCGACGGCTGCGCCGACGAGCGGTCCTTTGGCCATCCCTTCCACAAACCCTTTCTGACAGGCGGGAATAAAGTTTCCGGGAATGGAACCGCCGACAATCTTGTTGGCAAAGTCGTCTTCCTCGGGTGAGCTTTTCGGGCGGATGCGAATGTAGCACTCTCCGTACTGCCCGCGACCGCCGGACTGTTTCTTATGTTTGTGATGTCCTTCTCCCACACCGGTGATGGTTTCGCGATAGGCCACTTTCGGGGTGTGGTGGGTGATGTCGACTTTGCTGCGGTGCTTGATGTGTTCGAGGGTGACGTCGAGGTGCATGTCGCCCATCCCCCACAGAATGGTTTCGTGGGTCTCTTTATTGCGTTCAACGCGAATGGAGGGGTCTTCGTCGGCCGCGCGCTGCAGCGCCACTCCGATTTTGTCTTCATCGCCTTTGGTCTTCGGTTCGACTGCGTAGGCGGCGACGGGGTTCGGGAATTCGATCGGTTTAAACACGGTGTCGTCGCCGATGGCGCAGAGCGTGTCGTTGAGGAAGGTGTTTTTCAACTTGGGAATCGCCACAACGTCCCCGGCTTTGGCTTCCTGACAGTCGGTCTGTTTCTTGCCGTTCACAAACAGGATGTTGCCAATGCGCTCTTTTTCGCCTTTGGTGGCATTGAACACTTCGGTGTTGGGCTTAAGCGTGCCGCGATACACACGCACAAAGCTGAGCTGTCCGACGAAGGGGTCGTTGACCGAGCGGCGAACGATGCCGGCAAACGGTTCGTTTTCGCAGGTGAGCACTTCGTGGCCGTCAGCGCATTTAATTGGATAGTCTTCCGGTGACGGGAAGAGTCGGCTGATAGAATCCATCGTTTCTTTTACGCCGACATGGCTTTTGGCCGAGCAGGCGAAAACAGGAATCAGGATCGCATCGTGAACCGCTTTGCGCAGACCGTCAGAAAATTCATCGGCGGTGAGCTCCTGCCCCTCAAAATATTTTTCCATCAGCGCGTCGTCGGTTTCAGCAGCGAGCTCGATCAGGTGGTCGCGGATGGCCTTGACGGCATCCGCCATATCTTCCGGCACTTGGTCGGTCGGGGTGTTGAGCAGGTCGACTTCGGATTTGCCATCGGAGGTCGGCAGAACAACCGGCACGCACCGGCTGTCGCCCCACTGCGCTTTAATCAGCGCGAGCGTTTTGTCGAAGTTGGCATCTTCCTTATCTAATCCGTTAATGACAATACCGCGCGGCAGGTTGCGCTGTTCGCATACTTTCCAGGCACGGTTGGTGCCGACCTGAATGCCGGAGACGGAGTCGACGACCAGCAGCGCGGCGTCACTGGTTTCGGCGGCACAGATGAGCTGGCCGATAAAGTCGGCATAGCCGGGGGTGTCGGTGATGACGAAGCGGCGCTGTTTGCCGCTGGCGGCGGTGTAGACACCGTCAAAGGGTTTGGCGAAAATCGAAATCTTGTGTTCCTGCTCTTCGGGGGTCCAGTCCGCCATACTGGTTTTATCGTCCGGCGAGCCGATGCGGTCATTGGTTCCAAGGATGTTGAGCATCACGTCCAACAATGAGGTCTTTCCGCTCCCCGTATGCCCCATCAACGCGAAATTACGCACACCTGCAATTGGAAGACCCTTCATTGTTGCTCTCCTTGGATTTTCGTTTCGTCTAAATCGTCGCGTACGCACAGCGCGCGGCGCATGAAGGATGCAGATTACACGCCCGGCAGGCCCGCGACAATAAATTTTCTAATGATTGGAAACTTCTCCGTCGAGCGTTCCACCCGAGACGCAGTCGAGACCCGCCTGCAACGCTGTGCGTAGCACTGCGGGCAGGGAGGCTGGCGCGCAGCGACGGCAACGGAACAAAGTGCAGCGGCAAACATTGGAAAAATAAAAAGGCCGCCCCGATCCCGAGGCGGCCTCCTGCTGCGGTGAAAACCCGCAGACTCCTCCTTTTATTCTATAAAAAAACGGTTGCGCCGTCTCCTGCGCAAGCGCTTCATCGAAACGTCCCCTGATTACTTGAGAGAAGGGACCTTCACTCCCTCAACTGCTTTTGCCGCATCTTTCTGCGCAGCATCCGCTGCATCCTGCAGTTTCTGCTCGTCCGATTTTTCACATCCGACAAAAACCATTACAGCCATCAGGGCGATCAACCATTTTGCTACTTTCATGAATTTCTCCTTATTCCCACTCATTGTCGGGCACCTCATGTGCCTCTCGTTATTCCCGCATTCTAAACAGCCACTTCTTTCCCGCAACAATAAAACCTGACTTTTTAAGTCAGGTTTAGGGTGTTTGAAATAACAATCAACCGTTCGTTACGGCTGAACCACTTTCAAGGCGTTTGCATACACCGCCAACTTGTCTTTCAGTTGGGATATCAGCGCCATGGTATCGCTCAACTCGGTTTTCAGAGCGGTGGCTTTTTCACCCATCATATCTGCGATTGGAATCTCTTTGAGCTGCGCTTTCAGCGCGCCGGCCACATCCACTTTCTCCGCAATCAACCCTTTGTATTTCGACACCATCGCCTCAAGATCCGCTTTTCCCATTGCAGCGGCCTCTGTAGCCAGCTGATCAAGCCCTGCGACATCCCCGCCGCCGGAACCCGTAACACATCCCGACAGCAGCACGACCGCAACAAACCCCAAAATCCACTTTAAACTTTTCATATCGCCTCCTTTTTTTTGCAGACACCCCGCGCGCCCGACATTCTCGGCATTCTAATTGTTCAAACCTGTTCGGCAACAAAAACCATTTTCCAATAGCTGAAAAAATCTCTATTCTTCCAGTCAGCAACGGGAGGTCCATTATGACAATACAAATGCTTCAAGCCTTCTTCATGTGGTGCTCGATTATCAACGTCGGGATGTTGATGATCATGTTTTTCATCAGCGTCGCGGCCAAAGACTGGGCCTACAAAATGCACAGCCGCTGGTTCAACATCTCCAAGGAACACTTCGACCTCGTTCTCTACTGCTTCCTCGGATTCTACAAATGCCTCGTCTTTGTCTTCTGCATCACCCCCTGGATCGTCCTGACGATCATGGGATAGACCGGGCAGATTAGGAGTCATCCGACGACGCTCCGCGGCGCCAGATGCACACCCCGTTTTTGTGTACCTCTCGAATGCGGTGAAAAGGAATAGTCTGCACGGTTTCATCCACACAAAGGGTGAACGCGGCGTGGTTTTCTTTCTCCACACACACGTTTTCCAAAGGTTGGAAAAAGACGGCATCCGCCACGCGGTCATAGATGCCGACTTCAAACTCGCCCCGCCCGAACTCCTCGTCCCAGCGAATGCGGCTCAGCAACTCCCGGATCGGTTCCATGCCGGAATTTTAAAAGCAACGGTGCAAAAACGCAAAGGCCGCAACGTCTCCTGATAAAACAAAACCCCGCCCGGAGTCCGGGCAGGGTTCTTTGCGTAGCTCAGCGCTCTTCGCGCCTTTGCGTTGATTCTTATGCTACACCTTCGGCGACGAGGTCGCCGACTTCGGTGGTGGAGTACCCCATCCGTCCGGCGGCGAGGCCTTTCAGCTTGTTGGCGGTCACGTCAGCCACAACGGCTTCAATCGCGTTGCCGGCTTCGACTTCGCCAAGCTCTTTAAGCATCATCGATCCCGCGCAAATGGCGGCGAGCGGATTGATCACGTTCTGCCCGGTGTACTTCGGAGCAGACCCGCCGATCGGCTCAAACATGCTGACGCCTTCGGGGTTGATGTTTCCGCCGGCGGCGATGCCCATACCGCCCTGCGTCATCGCGCCGAGGTCGGTGATGATGTCGCCGAACATATTGGTGGTCACCAGCACATCGAACCACTCGGGGCTTTTCACCATCCACATGCAGGTGGCATCGACGTGGTAGTAGTCGCGCTTGATGTCCGGATAATCAGCGGCTCCTATTTCATGGAAGGCGCGCTCCCACAGATCGAACACATGAGTCAGCACATTGGTTTTGCCGACAAGGCCGAGCGTATTGACATCGCTGAGGCCGCGCGATTTTTTGCCGGACTTGCGGGCGTAATCAAAGGCGTAGCGCAGGCAGCGCTCCACCTGGAAGCGGTTGTAAACCATCGACTGCACCGCCACTTCGTGCGGCGTGCCCTTCATCGAAACGCCGCCGGTACCGGTATAGATGCCGCCGGTGTTTTCGCGAACGATCACATAATCGATCTCGGCCGGGCCTTTGTCTTTGATCGGCGTTTCCACGCCGGGGAACAGCTTGACCGGACGCAGGTTGATGTACTGATCGAGCTCAAAGCGCAACTTGAGCAAAATACCCTTTTCGAGAATACCGGGTTTCACGCCCGGATGACCGATCGCGCCGAGGAAAATGGCATCGTGCTTGCGCATTTCGTCCGCCGCATTTTCGGGCAGTACTTCGTTGGTGCGCAAGTAGCGATCACCGCCGTAATCGTAATCTTCAAAATTGAGTTTAAATCCAAACTTATCCGCCGCGGTCTTCAAAACCTTGACGCCTTCATTGGCCACCTCCGGTCCGGTTCCGTCTCCGCCGATCACTGCAATATTATAGCTCTTGCTCATACAGACACTCCTTTGGTTAAAAACGTGAACGCTCAGGATAGCGGATTTAACCCGCGCCTGAAAAGATTTTTACGCCCCCTACTTGTCCTCCGAAGCTTTAGCGAAGGAGGATGCCATGGGTTTGCCGCTTCACTGCTGTCGCTTTGCGCCAGCCTCACTGAACCATTCCCTTCGGTCATTATTTGCTACGCAAATTATGCGTCGCTTCGCTCGCGCGTGTCCAGACCTTGGGGCCGGCATTGCCGGATTTTTTATTCTTTTTCCACCCGAGGAAACGCCGAGAGAGGCTGGCGCACTCGACCAGCGGGAGAGAGGCCACACGGATGTGTGGCAAGGAACGCAGCGACTGGCAATTGCGACGGCAACGAGCGAAGCGAAGTGGCAATGCTTGGAAAAAGTACACCCCATTTTTCCAACCATTGGAAAAACAGGGCGCTTCGTTTCCAGACCTTGGGAAAACCTCCCTACTCCATCGGCTGCCAGCCGCCGCCGAGAGCCTTATAGAGGCGGATGACAGAGAGCGTGCTTTCGCTCTGACTCCGCACCTTCGTCTCTTCGAGCTGCAGCTGTGTGCGCTGCGCGTCGAGCACGGTATCGAATGGCTCGAGTCCGTTTTGATAACGGTCATCCACCAGCTCAACAGCAATGCGCGCGGCATCGGTGGCGGCGGTCAGTGCGTCGAGGCGCAACTGTTCGTTGCGGAAGGCGGTCAGCGCGTCGCGCGTTTCCTGCACAGCAGAGAGCACGCTCTTTTCGTAAACGGCCAGCGCTTGCTCCTGCAACGCCGTCTGCACCTTGACCTGATTGCGAATCTGCCCGCTGTGAAAAATCGCCCAGCGAATAGAAGGCCCGAAGCTGGAGGTATCGTTGCCCGGATCGCTCAGTCCGGAAAAGCTGAGCGCCTCAACGCCAATGGAGCCGTTAAGCGTCAGCTTCGGAAAGTAGTCGGACTTGGCGATGCCGATACGGGCAGTCTGTTCAGCCAGCTTGCGCTCAGCAATCCGCACGTCGGGACGGCGGCGCAGCAAGTCGGCCGGAATGCCGGTGACGTCGCCCATCGTCGCCACCGGAATGTGTGCGGAAGCACTCAGGCGCTCATGTAACGACCCGGGCATGGCGCCGATCAGCACCGCCAGCGCATTGAGCGTCTGTTCGACGCCGGTTTCGTACGTCGGAACGATTGCGCGGGTGCTTTCGAGGTTGGCTCGCGCCTGCTGAAGCACGAGCTCGTTGATCAGCCCACTGTCAAATTTTGACTGCAGCAGATCAAATGTCTCCTGCTGCAGTTCCAGATTTTTAACGGACACGAATAGCAGTTGCTGGGCACCGCGCAGTTGCACATAGGCCGATGCCGTTTCGGCGGCGAGCGACACGTCAACGTCGGCACGCATGGCATCCTGCCCCTGCAGATAGGCTTTGGCCGCTTCGTTGGCGCGGCGCACGCCGCCGAAGATGTCAAGTTCCCACACGGCGTCAAAGCCGGCGCTGTACAAATCACCATCAATGGCCATCGGCACTTCGGCGCTCGGACTGCTGCGCGAAAAACTACCGCGCGCATCAATCTCCGGACCAAGCGACGAGCGGACCTGCCCAAGCTGGGCGCGGGCGGCGCGCACGGCGGCGACCGCCGACTTCGCGTCCGGGCTGTTGGTCAATGCTTCATTGACGAGTTCACTCAGCAGCGGATCACCGAGGGTGGTCCACCACTCGGCGGGCGTTTCAAACTCCGAAGCTCCAACCATTGGAACTTCGGGCTGTTCGTAATCCGGCCCGACGGTCAAACAGCCGCCGAAAAAGAACGGGATCACCAGGATGACCAACAAGTGAAGCTTGTCGGTCCCGAGACGAATCCGGTGCCCCTTTTCGCGCAGGGTCTGGAACAGCACGTAGAGCGCGGGAACCAGAACAATGCCGAAGAGTGTGGCGGCCATCATACCCCAGAAAACGGTCGTACCGATCGCACGGCGCGCGTTGGCGCCGGCACCGGAGGCAACAACCATCGGGAAAATTCCGAGGATGAAGGTGAAGGCGGTCATCAGTACGGCGCGGAAGCGCTGGCCCGCTCCGTCGGCGGCGGCATCAATAATCGAGAGCCCCTCTTCGCGGCGGGTTTTGGAAAACTCGACAATCAGAATGGCGTTTTTACTGGCGAGGCCGACCAGCAGGATCAGCCCGAGCTGGGCGTAGATGCTGAGCGGCATTCTAAACACAAAAAGCGCGATCAGCGCACCGAGCGCAGCGACCGAGGTGGACAGCATCACCGGCAGCGGGATGGTCCAGCTCTCATACTGAGCGACGAGGAACAGATAGCCGAACACCAGCGCCATTACAATCAGAATGGACGAACCGCCGGCGGCTTTGGCCTCCTGATAGCTGAGTCCCGACCACTCCAGATTATAACCCGTCGGCAGAGCGGTCTTGGCCATCTCATTGACTTTGGCCATCACATCGCCACTGCTGTAAATTGGAATGAGCATGGCGCTGATGGAGGCGGACGGAAATTTGTTGTAGCGCTCGACGGCGCGCGGCGCGATGGTCGGCGTGATGTTGAGCACACTGCCGAGCGGCACCATCGCTCCGTTGCGGCTTTTAACGTACAGCCGTTCAATATCATCCTGCTTGTCGCGGAAGACCGAATCGGCCTGCACGACCACCCGGTTGACCTGCCCTTCAAAGTTTACGTCGTTAACATAGCGCGAACCGAAGTTGTTTTGAAGCGCAGCGAAAATATCGCTGACCTCCACCTGCATCAGCGAGGCCTTCACACGATCCACTTCAAGGAACAGGTGCGGTGTATTGGCGGCATAGCCGCTGAACGCGAACATGGTTTCGGGCATCATGTTGAGTTGCATCAGGAAGCTCTGCATCACACCGTTGAGCTTCTGCGGATCATCGTCGTCAATCGCCTGCAGTTTGATGTCCAGTCCGCCGCTGACGCCGAGCCCCATGATCGCGGGCGGCACAAACAGGTTGATCTGCGCGCCGGGCTCCATCATGAGACGCCCCTGCAGGTTCTGCTGAATGGCGGCAATCTGAAGTTCCGGACTGCGGCGCTTGTCCCAGCTGTCGAGACCGAACAGGAAGAAGGCGACGTTTTCGCCGGAACCGCCCATCATGCTGAAACCGGTTACCTCCACGGTGTAAGCCACGCCTGGCTCTTTGCCGAGTGGCGTAATGGCCCGCTCCATCAGCGCCTCGGTTTGTTCCTTAGTCGCCCCTTCCGGAAGTTGCAAGGCCCCGAAGATGACCCCCTGATCCTCTTCCGGCAGGAAGGAGGTCGGGTTCATCGCGCTGAGAAAAGCCGCGGCGCCCAGCACGCCAAGCAGAATGACGGCGGTGAGAATGAGTCGGCGCGAAAGTCGCACGGCAGTATTCACGTAGTGCCCGCGCACCCGGGAGAGTCCGGTATTAAACCAGCGCAACGGGCCGTGCTGTTTAGGTTTCACAACGCGCAGCAGAATACTGCAAAGCGCAGGGCTGAGCGTAAGCGCATTCACGGTTGAGAAGAAGACGGCGGCGGAAATGGCAACCGCGAACTGCTGATAGATTTTACCAACGATGCCGCTGACGAATCCGATCGGCACGAAGATGGCCAGTAGCACCAGCGTGGTGGCGATGACCGCTCCGGTCACCTGCTCCATCGCTTTAATAGTGGCCGCTTTATGGTCGAGTCCTTCGTGTTCCATCAGATACAGCACGCGCTCGACCACCACAATGGCGTCATCGACCACCAGTCCGATCGCCAGCACCAGCCCGAACAACGTCAAGGTATTGATGGAGTAGCCGAAAGCCATCAGCACAGCGAAGGTGGCGCAGAGCGACACCGGAATGGTCATGGCCGGAATGAGCACGGCACGCCAGTCCTGCAAAAAGATGTAACAGACCAGCACGACGAGAAAAACCGTCAGTAGTAGCGTGGCGACGATCTCGCGAATGCTGGAGCGCACAAAATCGGTGGCGTCATACGGCAGAATAACTTCCATCCCGGAGGGGAACTGCGCGGTCAGACTGTCGAGCTCGTCGCGCAAGGCATCCATCGTATCGAGCGCGTTAGAACCGGCGGAGCGGCTGACGCCGATCGCCACCGCGCGTTGTCCATTGTATTTGGCGCCGAACATATAATTGTCCGCACCCTTCTCAACCCGCGCGACATCTTTGAGGTAGACCACCGCGCCGTCGGCGCCGGTGCGGATGACAATATCCTCAAAACTCTCCGCATCGTTCAGGCGGCCTTCCGCTTTGAGCGTGTAGACCATCGCGCCGTTGCCGGGCGCGCCTCCGACCGACCCGACCGAGGCCTGAATATTCTGGCTGCGGATCGCGCCGATCACGTCGTCGGAGTTCATGCCGAGCGCGGCAATGCGGTCGGCATCCATCCAGACGCGCATACTGTAGCGCGGGGCGTAGACCTGCGCGCGGCTGACGCCGGGGATGCGCTCCAGCGCGGGCTTGATGACCTTAAAGGTGTAGTCGCTCAAGAACAGCTCCTCGCGGGAATTGTCCGGAGACTGAATCATGATGAAGCCGAGCATGTCAGACGATTCGGTTTCGACGGTGACCCCCTGCTGGGTCACCTCCATCGGCAGCAGCGGTTCAGCCTGCGCGACGCGGTTCTGCACCTGCACCTGCGCAATATCGGGATCGGTGCCGACCTCGAAAGTCACAGTCAGTCCATACCCGCCGGAGCTGTCGGAGGTGGACGACATATAGATCATGTTATCGACCCCGTTAACGGCGTCTTCAATGGGGCCTGCGACGGTGTCGGCCAGCACTTCGGCACCGGCACCGGGATAGGCGGCGCGCACGACCACCTGCGGCGGCGTCACCTGCGGGTACTGCGCAATCGGCAGCGAGCCGATGGAGATGATCCCCGCCAACGTCAGGACGATGGAAATCACACCCGCCAGTCGCGGGCGTTCAATAAATACACGCGAAATCATTCTGCACCCTCCGAAGGAATCACCTGAACTGTTGCGCCGGGACGCGCTTTCTGGATGCCGTCGATCACGACCTGGTCGCCCGGTTTTAAGCCGGAACGGATGATGACATCCGGCCCGATCTGATCGCCGGCCTCAACTCGGATGACACCTACTTCGCTCACCTCATCAACGGTCAAAACGTACGCGCCGTCCTGATCGATCAGCAGGGAACGCAGCGGGATTTTGATTCCGGTTTCGCCGGCAGGATTGCTGAGTTGCACCGTGATATAACCGCCCGGAAGCAGCAGCCCGTCCGGATTGTCAAACAGGTAGCGCACGGCGATGGTGCCGGTCATGGGGTTGATGGCGTTATCATCAAAATCTTTTTTTCCGATGTTTGCCACCTCCCTTCGTTCCGTTGCCGTCGCAATAGCGCCAGCCTCTCTCGACTTCGTCTCGAGTGGAACCTGTGACGCGGGACGCGTTAAAACGGATCCGTCCGGCAAAATCACGCGCGCTTCGAGCGCGGTGGCATCGCCGGCGATTTCGCGGCGGCGCAGAGCAAGATAATCGCGGTCAGTCTGCGAGAAAACCACACGGATCGGGTCGGTCTGCACGATACGCGCAAGCTCAACGGTGACGGGCGTGACGTAGTTGCCTTTTTTAATCATCGCGCTTCCGATGCGTCCGCTGATCGGAGCTTTGATCTCGGTGTAATCCAGGTCAACTTTTGCCAATTCAAATGCGGCTTTGCCGCGCAGGTAGTCGCTTTCGGCCGATTCGAGGTCGGAGGCGGAGACGCTGCGTGTGTCGGCCTGCTGGAGGCGCTCGTATCGCCTTTTCGCACGAACCATTTCGGCTTCGGCGGCATCGGCGGTCGCCTGATAGGCGGAGCGGTCGATGGTGAAGAGCAGATCCCCCTCTTTAACAAAAGAGCCTTCGGTAAAGTTCACCTGATCAATCCGTCCGGACACTTCGGGCCGGAGGATCACTTCCTGCATCGGCTCGACAGCGGCGATATATTCATCTGCCGTATCGAGCAACGTTTCCTGCACGGCGAGAATCTTCACGGTTGCCGGCGGCATCTGCATTCCACCCATTCCCGGCGGCGGACCGCCCGCTGGAATCATCCCTTTTACAAACCAGCCAATGGCCGCCCCGGCAATCAGCACTCCAATTGTTTTAAAAACCGCTTTTTTATTCATCACCGCTCTCCTCTTTCAAAACTCCGCACATTATCAAATCGAACCCGTTTGCGATCGTCTGCTCCAAATTAATTCCGCCCAGCAACTGAATGTCCTCATCCGAGCGCTGTCCGAATTCGATGCCGGGACAGTGCCGCCCCAGAAACATCTTACAGGCCCCGCACCAGAAGGAAGCCAGCGTAATGACCAACTGATTCAGATCGACTCCAGGCCGCAAGCGGACGGCAATTGCCGGTGCTTCGAAATAATCTCTAAAATTTTCCAGCGGACTTTTACGAAGCTCGTTGAGCTTTTTCTGCGTTTCGGCCAGCAGCTCTTCCGACCACTCCATCTGATAATTAAGGAAAAACTCGAATTTGCGGATCACCGGATCGCTCTCCACCACCCGGGCGTACAGAATGAATGCGCTGCGTAAATCTTCGAGGGTCTGGATATCCGGGATTTGTGATTCCACCCAGTCCTCTTTTAAAAAATGGACATGATCCATTAGCGCGGCCAGCAAGGCCGGTTTGCCGTCGAAATGCCAGTAAACCGCGCCGCGGGTCATACCAATGCGCTTGGCGATATCCACCAGTGTTGTGCGCGAATAGCCCTTCTCAGTAAACAGATCGAGCGCCGCCGTCAGCATACGTTCTCGGGTTACCGCCGCTTCTTCTTTGGTTTTTCTGGCCATATCAATTCCCCATTAACAGTTAGGCAGGAACTTATACATACATCCATGTATGTATGTCAACGGCATAAGGTCAGGGAAAGGACAATCTGACGATCAAAGAGGACTTGCATACGTTAAACGTATGGGATTGAGGCTAAAAAATTAAGAAATAATCATTTTGAGGTACAAAACACCTGATAACGCAAGGAGGAGAGGAATCCATCTGCGGGTCAGCCGACCGGTGTAGGCTCTTTGACATCAACTGGGGCAGGATCTTCTTTTTCCACCGCTGCCGGGGTTTCGTCGTCAACCGGAGCGGACTCCTCCAACTCCGCCGGGGCGGGCTCGTCCAACTCCGTCGGGGCGGGCTCCTCCAACTCCGCCGGGGCGGACGCGTCCGCCTCTTCAGGAACGACTCTTTCGGTCGACTGCAGGAACCGTTCGAGCGGCTCGAAACGAATGTTATAGAGCTCAAAAATAAAAATGCTTTCGAACAGCAGGACCAGCAAAACGCCGAGCACTGCCAGTGCGGACAACAAATCGAACCGATTAAATGAGCGTTTTTCTTTCACGGGAGGCAGTCTCGCCTTTTCACTTTATTCTTTCAACTCCAAACGCTTTTCGGCATCCTCCGGCCTTTGTTTTAAGGATAGGACTACATTATGAAACCGAATGATTATCATGTTTCGATGGACGCGCTGGCCTCGCTCTGCAAACGCCGCGGCTTTATTTTCCAAACATCAGAAATCTACGGAGGCATCAACGGCTTCTGGGATTACGGCCCGCTCGGCGTTGAGCTGAAGCGGAACATCAAAGAGAGCTGGTGGAAATCCGTCGTCCAGACCCGCGAAAACGTGGTCGGTCTCGACAGCTCGATCATCATGCACCCGAAAGTATGGGAAGCCTCCGGTCATATCGGCAACTTCAAGGACCCGATGCTCGACTGCCGCGAAACCAAAGGCCGCTACCGCGCCGACCAGATTTCTGTGCTCAAGCACAAGACCGACGACTCTGCCCTGATGTTTGCCTTCCATGAAGAGGCATCCGAGCCGGCCGAGAAAAAGGTCAAGAAACTCGCCAAAGGCGATGTCGCCGACTACGAAACCGTTCCGCTGCTCGACATCCCGGTTGAAAACTACGACCGCCTCGTCGGCCCCGAAACCAACGAACCGGGAACGCTCACCGAACCACGCGCCTTCAACCTGATGTTCAAAACCTTCGTCGGCCCGGTCGAGGGCAGCGCCAGCGTCGCCTACCTGCGCCCCGAAACCGCGCAGGGCATCTTCGCGCAGTTCGGCAACGTCCACGCCGTATCGCGCCAGAAGATCCCCTTCGGAATCGCGCAGATCGGCAAAGCCTTCCGCAACGAAATCAACCCGCGCAACTACACCTTCCGTTCGCGCGAGTTCGAACAGATGGAACTCGAATTCTTCATTGAGCCCGGCACCGATGCCGAGCAGCATGAATACTGGGTGACCGAGCGCCTCAAGTGGTACGAAAAAGTCGGACTGCCCGAAGGCCGTATGCACCGCGACATCCACGAAGGCGACGCCCTCGCCCACTACGCCAGCGCCTGCACCGACATCATGTACGACTTTCCCTTCGGCACCCAGGAGCTCGAAGGAATCGCCGCGCGCGGCAACTTCGACCTCACCCAGCATCAGGAATGCAGCGGCAAAAAACTCGAATACCTGGACGATGAAAGCAAGGAACGCTACATCCCGCACGTCATCGAGCCTTCCGCCGGGGTTGACCGCATCGCCCTCGCCCTGCTCTGCGAAGCCTACCGCGTTGAATGGATCCCCAAAGGCGGCGGCGAAGTGCTCACCGCCGAACCGGGCGTCGAACGCGCCCCAGAAGGCTACGAAGCCCGCACCGTCCTGCGCTTTGCTCCCTGCATCGCGCCGTACAAAGTCGCCGTTTTCCCGCTGCTCAAAAACAAAGAGGAACTCGTCGGTAAAGCCCGCGAAGTATTTGAACAGCTCAACGAACGCTGGACCTGCTTCTACGACCATGCCGGCGCCATTGGACGGCGCTACCGCCGCCAGGACGAAATCGGCACACCGCTCGGCGTCACCATCGACTTCGATACATTGGAAGACGACACCGTCACCGTCCGCGACCGCGACACCATGGAACAGGTCCGCATGCCCATCAGCGAGCTCGAAACCTACATCGCCGAGCGCGTGCGGTTTTAATCGCCACGAAAAACACAAAAACTCACAAAAAGTGAATTGTAGGGCGGGGTCCGCGACCCCGCCTTTTTTATTAGATCGCTAATCACGCGAATCAACACGAATCAAAATAGTGGAAGAGGCATCCCTGCCTCTTCACAGCGGCAAGCCCGGGCTATAACGCCCGCGAAGGCTTCCTCCTTGAAGCTTCCAATGGTTGGAAAATCAGGTTCCCCTCCACTGGAGGGGTGGCCGAAGGCCGGGGTGGGTTTTCCAATGGTTGGATCTTTGGCAAAATAATTAAGGGCAAAATCATGGGGGAAACAAAGTGGCGTCCAATGTTTGAAAAACTGTAGCCGCGTCCGCCGGGCGCGGTCACCGCTCTCGCCTACAGCAATGACGAAATAATAGATGCTATGTAGGGGTTTACATCGAGACTACAATCCTTTGAGAAACAACTAA
>JACKQG010000282.1_pt1 | contig 74430 bp, 72 predicted proteins | sample 8237621 | NCBI WGS metagenome assembly JACKQG01 (sample SAMN15677084, study PRJNA649215) | marine metagenome | biome: marine; feature: Black Sea; material: saline water; isolation source: suspended particulate matter (SPM) from the Black Sea western gyre | collected 2013-06-09/2013-06-10 | depth... | reverse complement strand
GCGGGATGGACGAGAATCGAACTCGCAACTTCCGGCGTGACAGGCCGGTGCTCTAACCAAGTTGAACTACCACCCCTAAATTTTATCTGAATTATTTCCAGATTTATACATAATTGATATTGGTATAATAACACAATATCCAAAAACTAAAACAACCGGAGATAATTTGACAGCCTGAAAACTCGTTGTATCTCCAGTCCACATTAAATAATACCCAAGTAAAATTGTAAATACACCCAAACCAAAAAGCATATAATTCACAGATGAAAAATCCCATGAATCAAATAATTTTGTGTACTTTTTACTCCGTTGCATGAGCATATAATTTAAAGGACTTTAGAAATTCAATCCAAACAAATCAATTAAAAAATTAATAATTTTTTTTAACCTTCTGCATTGGTTATACTTTTACTTTCAATTTAAATTCTGACCCTTGACAATGGAAAAAACTACCAGTTACAAAAATTTAAAACTTACAATTGGAATCCTTTTATTCGGAATGATTATTGGGGTATTAATTACAATCAATATTGTCCTATCCTGGAAAATAGAATGTGATAACCTTGATGCACAATTTGTAATCCCCAAAGGAGCAAGTGTTAAACAAGTGATTGACTCTCTTCAAACAAAATCTTGTAATTTTAATGAAACCGCTTTTAAAGCAGGATTATATTTAGTTGGCAAAACAAAATCATTATTCCCGGGAAAGTATCAATTAAAAGGAATTAGAGATATTAATGATTTAATAAAACGAATTACCGCCCCATCTGGAGAAAAAATAAGAGTCACCATCATTGAAGGTTGGGAATTATACAGAATCATTGAAGAAATTGACTCAAAAATGAATATTGATTCTTATAAATTTACTCAATTATGTAATGATCATAATTATATTTCTACTTTAGATATTCATGCACCATCATTAGAAGGGTTTTTATTTCCAGATACTTATTATTTTTTATCTTCTAGTTTAGAAGAAGATATTATTGAAACTATGGTTAATATGTTCAAACACCACTTTTCTAAATCACTACATTTTATGGCAAAACGACGAGAAATGACAATGTTAGAAGTCGTTACAATGGCATCAATAATTCAGGGGGAAGCCATGTATAATAGTGAAATGAAAAAAATATCCTCTGTGTATCATAACCGAATTAAAAAAAATATGCTACTTCAAGCAGATCCAACAGTGCAATACATTGTACCCGGAAAAAATATAAAACTTTATTATAAACATCTTCGAATTGATAATCCTTATAATACCTATAAATATAAAGGATTACCTCCTGGACCAATCAATAGCCCCGGACTTGAAGCGTTAAAGTCTGCGGTAACACCATTAAATACCGACTATATTTATTTTGTGGCAAATGGTACAGGGTATCATACTTTTACAAAGACAATAAAAGAACATAATAAAGCTAAAAATGAAATAAAACGAAAGAAAAAGAAATCAAAATGACTTTATCTCAATTAAATCCCGAACAAAAAAAAGCAGTTGAATATATTGGTGGTCCAATTCTCATATTTGCTGGTGCAGGAAGTGGAAAAACGCGTGTACTCACACATAAAATTGCTCATTTAATCGAAAATGTTGGTTTACCTCCTCAACATATTTTAGCTGTTACATTTACAAATAAAGCGGCTAAAGAAATGAGAGAACGAATTGGTAATCTTCTCCCCCATATTCCATCAAATTTAATTAAAATGGGGACATTTCACTCCCTTTGCGCACGAATTTTAAGATTAGAAATTTATAGATTAGGTTATACAGCTGGATTTACTATCTATGATCAACAAGATGCACGCACATTAATAAAAAAAATTATTAAAGAATTAAATTATAATACACAACAATTCAATCCAAATTCTATAAATGGATTTATCAGTAAATTAAAAAATAATCTAATTTTAGTAAATGAATATCAATCCTCGGCATCGGGATTTTGGGAGGAAAAAGTATCAAAAATATATACGGAATATCAAAATCAATTAAAGAAAAATAATGCGGTAGACTTTGATGATTTAATATTACTCACAATTGAAATATTTCAAAAATTTCCTAAAGTCTTAGAACAATACCAAGATGAGCACCAATATATTTTAGTCGATGAATATCAAGATACAAATGCTCCTCAGTTTACTTTTATCAAACTTTTAGCAGAAAATAATAATGAAATTTGTGTAGTTGGAGATGATGATCAATCTATTTATGGTTGGCGGGGAGCTGATGTACAAAATATTCTTGATTTTGAAAATATATTTAAATCCTCAAAAATTTATAAATTGGAGCAAAATTATCGCTCTACACAAGTGATTTTAGACGCTGCGCATGCAGTAGTACAAAATAATAAAACTCGTTCACCCAAAAAACTTTGGACAGAAAATAAAGGTGGACGTTTAATTACATTAAATGAATATAATGATGAACGAGAAGAAGCAAAAAAAATTATAAACAATATTCAAATACAGTTTAAAGACGGAAGAGCATTTAATGATTTAGTTATTCTATATAGAACTAACGCTCAAAGTAGAGCAATTGAAGATGAATTACGAAAGCAAGGAATTCCATATAAAATTATTGGAGGAACTAAATTTTATGACCGAAAAGAAATTAAAGATTTACTCGCATACCTTCGGTTAATTGTAAACCCTCATGATGATTTAAGCTTTGAACGAATTGTAAATTTTCCTCCAAGAGGTTTAGGGAAAACAACAATTGACAAACTAAAAGAACAAGCAAAAATACAAAATGTATCGTTGCTAGAATTGACAAAAAATCAATTTTCTGCAGGTTCTAAACAAACAAAATCAATTTTAGCATTTAGCGAATTAATTAAAATTTTAGAAAAAAATAGTACAAATAATTCACCATTAGAAGTAATAAAATTATTAATTGAAAATATTCGATTAGAGAATTATTATCTCGATCAAAATTCTGAGGAAGCTGAAGATAGATGGAATAATGTTGAAGAACTTGTTTCAACATTAGCGGAATATTCAGAATTAAACCCTAAATCATTATTAACTGATTTTCTTGAAGAAGTTTCTTTACTTACAGATATTGATAGATGGAATGATGAAAATTCAGCAGTTACACTCATGACGCTTCATACAGCAAAAGGTTTAGAATTTCCTGTTGTATTTATTTGTGGGCTTGAAGAAGGACTATTTCCATTGGCCGGCGCTCTTGAGGAGGAAGATGAACTTGAAGAAGAACGCCGGCTATTTTATGTAGGTTTAACACGCGCAATGGAAAAAGTATTTTTAACACATACCCAAACTCGTCGTCGATTTGGAGGCACCCCAACTTATATGCGACCATCTCGTTTTTTAAATGAAATTCCTTACCATTTAATTGAGCAAATTAAAAAGAAATCTTATTCAAAAAATATTCAATCAACACATTTCAAACTTGAACCATCACTCCCTATCCGTACAAGCCAATATGACTTACAGATTGGGAGTAACGTTAACCATAAATTATTTGGTCAAGGAGTAATCCAAAATATCGAAGGTTCTGGTGATGAAGCCAAATTAACGATTCGATTTACGGGAAATCAAATTAAAAAATTAATTCGTAAATATGCTAACCTATCCTTTAACTAATCTCTTATTTAATGATTTCTATTTCGAATAAATGCTGGTACATCTAAATCATCACTAAATACAGGTATCTCTTCTTGTTTTTCTAAAATTTCAGAAGATGATATTTCAGATGATTCTTCCATATTCTCCATTTGCTTACGCCTATACATTGGAGTGATATCATTAAATTGTTCTTTTTCTTCAATTGTTGGTTTAGGTTGATTATAATCTAACTCAATTAATGGTCTTTCACCAAAGCTATTCATTGGTTGTGGATTAGTATTCTCTTGATTTAATCCAGTCGCAATAACAGTAATTCTTATTTCATCATCCAAAGATTTATCAATTACACAACCGGGAATAATATTTGCATCTTCACCTGCTTCTTCATATATAATTTGTGAAGCATCATTAATTTCATGAATTGTTAAATCTTCAGGTCCTGTAATATTAATTAAAATCCCCTGTGCACCTCTAATGCCAACATCTTGAAGAAGTGGTGAATTAATTGCTTGTTGAGCAGCCAATATTGCTCTTTCTTCACCTTTTGCAACTCCAGTTCCAAGTAAAGCATCTCCCATATTTTGCATTATTGTTCTCACATCCGCAAAATCTAAATTTATCAATCCAGGAATATTAATTAAATCTGATATTCCACGAGTTGCTTGATGCAAAATACTATCAGCTAATTTTAAAGAATCTTTAAATGTTGTTTTAATATCAGTGATTGATAATAAAATTTCATTTGGTATGACTAAAAGCGTATCACTATTTTTCTTTAATTCAGAAATCCCATCCTTTGCTCTATCTGTTCTTTTTGGCCCTTCAAATTTAAATGGCTTTGTCACTATCGAAACGGTTAATGCACCAGATTCTCTCGCAATCCGAGCAATTTCAGGGGCTGCTCCTGTACCTGTTCCACCACCCATACCTGCTGTGATAAATACCATATCAGCACCCGCTATTGTTTTTGTAAGAACATCGTAGTTTTCTTCCACCGCTTTTCTACCGACTTCAGAATTTGCACCAGCTCCTAATCCTTTTGTTAATTCCTTACCAATTTGAATTTTAGTTTGAGAATTATTCCCCTCAAGATCTTGAACATCCGTATTTATAGCAATAAATTCAACACCTGTCAAATCATCAACTATCATTCTATTTAAAGCATTACCACCAGCTCCTCCAACTCCTACAACGAGTATTCTAGCTTTTTGGTCTATTGATTCACATGGTTCAAATAACATGTTTTCTCCTCTTATTGGTTATTATTAGTTAATATTATATTAAATTTTTAAATGCATTTTTTACTTTACCTATTACTGTTTCCATTCCAGGTAATTTTTCAAAAAATGATTCTTCTTCACTTACTGAATCTTTATTATTCATTTCATATTGAATTAATCCCAAAACCGTTGCCGATTCTGGATTTTCAAGTATATCGCCAAACCCACCTGTTATTATAGGGTTAGCAATTTTAATAGGCTGTTGAAAAACATCAATTGCAAGGTCACTCGTATTATGTAACAAACTACCACCACCTGTCAAAATAACCCCAAAAGTTAAAAATCTTGAATTATCCTTCTTCTTTATTTCAGCAGAAGCCATGGCAAGAATTTCAACTAATCTAGGCTCAATTAATTGAGCTAATTCTTTTTGAGAAATAAGCCGTCCATCACGACCTCCTATTCCTTCAACCTTTATATTTTTTTCATCACTTGCTAGAGCTGACTTTGCACAACCATAATTTTTCTTTAATTCTTCTGCTTGTTCAAAAGTAGTTTGTAATCCGTGGGCAATATCTGATGTAATATTATTTGACCCAATTGGAACAATACCTGTATGTCGAACACCATTATTATGATATACAATTACATCTGTAGTTCCACCACCAATATCAACTACAGCAGCACCTAAATTCTTTTCATTAGGATCTAATGTAGATTCAGCGGATGCTAATGGATTTAATACAAATTGCTTAATATCTAACCCTGCATTTCGTAAACACGTTCGTATATTCTTTTCATTTCTAACATCACTTGTCACTAAATGAACACTTGCTTCCAACCGATGTCCAATCATACCTAAAGGATCTTTTATCCCCTTATGGTCATCCACATTAAATTCTTGTGGTAAAACATGAAGAATACTTCTATCCACAGGTAATGTGACTGCTTTTGTATGTTCTAAAACGCGATTAATGTCTGATTGAGTAATTTCTCTCTCGTTCATTAATTCTGTTCCTGGAGAATTAACAGTAATCACACCGGTATTATTTATTCCTCTAATTTGATGTCCTGTTATTCCAACTATAATATTTTCAACTTCTACCCCAGCTTGTTGCTCTGCAATTTCAATAGCCTTTTCTACCGACTCGGCAGACTTGGTAACACTTTCAACTATTCCTTTTTTCAAACCATTATTTTGAGTTTTACCAAAACCTAATACTTTAAATTCGGTATTATTTAATTCTTCAGCAATGAGCACTCTTGTCATTGTTGTCCCAATATCTATACCGGTAATTATATGTTGGCGTTCTGTATTCATGATTTTATATTTTTATTTTTGGTTACAATTAATTGATTATTTACTCTTAAATCTAAAATTGAATAATTATCAAATGTATATTTAATTTCTTTAAATTCTTCTAAAATTTTAAAATGAAGATTTAAATTATTTTCTTTTGCAATAATTTGTGTATTATTTGAAAAATTCATAAATACATCACCGTCGCCTTTAAAATCAAAAAAAGTAATATCACCAAAAATTGTTGGATAATTATTTCTTAATTGAGATAATTCATAACCAAATTTTGAAGCAAATTCTATTGAATTTATTTTATTTATAAAAATTTTATTATTTAATATCAATTTTGGTAGAAAATAATATTTTATTGCAGATTCTATTACAGGTAGTTTTTCACCATTAATATCAAAAATATATTCATTTTCATTATATACTAAATGTACAACAGGGTCATTCTCAATTATTTCTACAATTAATGTTGAAGGGAAAATCCGGCTAATTCGGCAATATTTAATAAAGTCTATTCCCATTATTTTATTTTGAATTTTACTTATATTAATATTTAAAAGATCATCATTTTCATTTATATTAATTTGACTTTTAATTTCTTCCGTTTTAATATATTGATTTCCAATAATATTAATTTTTTTAATTTTAGTAAATCCTATTAAATCAGAATAATTATAAACGGAGATAATAAAAAAGAGACTTATTCCAACAAATGAAAATAGTTTAATATTTTTAATAAATTTTTGTGAATTAACCAATTCCATTTCCTACAAGTTCATTCATTGTTTTTTCATTAAATCCTAATAATTTAATTTCTAATTTTAATTCTATATTAAATTGCTTTTTAACTTGTGATTTTGCTTTATTAATCAATTTTATTACATCAGATGCTTTTGCATCTCCTCTATTAATTATAAAATTCGCATGCTTTTCAGAAATTTCTGCATTGCCAGATATACTTCCTTTTAAATTTGATTTATCAATTAAATATCCAGCAGCCATCATTTCGGACGGATTTTTAAAAATACTTCCCGCTGACCTAAATTTTAAAGGTTGACTCAATTTTCGTCTTTCAGATGCTTCTAATTTTTCAGAACTAATATCTTTCTGATTTACTTTTTCCCCTTTAAATTCCGCTTCTAATAGAATTTCATTTTTAGGAAATGTAGAATAACGATATGAAAAATTAATATCACTTCGTTGATAGATTTTTTCATCACCGGTCATTGTTAATACAGTTGCGGATTGTAGTAAATTTGAAATTTCCTTTCCATATGCACCTGCATTCATAACTAATGCACCACCAACAGTTCCAGGAACACCAACAAGTCCTTCCATCCCACCAATACCTCTTTTTCCCACCTCTTTAACTAAATGTCCCAACATTACCCCACTTTCGCAAGAAAATGTATTAGATTTCCGAAATACTAATTTTTTAAGAGATTTTGCAAACGAAACTACAATCCCATCAAACCCTTTATCTGATACTAATAAATTTGAACCACCCCCCATAAAAAAAATAGGGATAGAATAATCATTTGCAATTTTCAAAATCTGTCTTAGATGCTCTCTTTCAGGGTAAATAAAACAGGAAGCTGGTCCACCAATACCAAAAGTTGTATGTTTACTCATCGGTTCATTTAAAAAAACTCTTTCAGGTGCAATACTTACAATTTTATTTAACAATATTTTTTTCAATTTGAAATCTCCTTAGAAATATTTTCTATTTGTCTCCAAATATCACCTGCACCCATTGTTATTATTAAATCGTTAGGTTTATGTAATTCCTTAATCTTTTTAGGAATATCATTTTTATCAGAAACTAATAATATCTTTGTGTGACCAATTCTAGCTAATTCATCTGTAATTAATTTAGTACTTACCCCATTAATTGGTTTCTCTCTTGCGGGATATATATCAGTAAAAATTGCAATATCTGACTGTGTAAATGCATTTGCGAAATCTTTATAGAAATCTCTTGTTCTTGAAAATAAATGAGGTTGAAATATAGAAATTAATCGATTATCCCATCCATTTTTAATTGACGATAAAATTGCTCTAACTTCCGCTGGATGGTGTGCATAATCATCAACTAATATTGTTCCATCCATTAATTTTTCAACAACTTCAAACCTTCTACGCACTCCATTATATTTAGCCAATCCAGACTTAATCTTTTCAATTGGTATATTTATTTCATCTGCAATCGCAATCGCACCAAGTGCATTCTGAATATTATGTACTCCAGGTGTATTTAAAATAATTTTTTCAATAAATTGACCGTTTATAATTAAATCAAATTGAGTTGTAAGTTTATTAAATAAAAGATTTTCGGCTCTATAATTTGCATTTTCATGTATTCCATAAGTAGATACTGGTCTTTTTATTTTAGAAATAATTTCACGAGTATTTTCATAATCAATACAAACTGCAACCTTACCATAAAATGGAACTGAATTTGCAAATTTAATAAATGAATCTTGTAAATCTTCTAAATTTTCATAACAATCTAAATGTTCTAAATCTAAATTATTAATTATTGAATATGTTGGTGAAAGTTGTAAAAATGTTTTATCAAATTCATCAGCTTCCACAACAATTATATCACCAGAACCAGAAATAGCATTTGAATTAAATTTATTTACAATTCCACCAATTACCAATGTGGGTTTAACTTTTGCTTCTAATAAAATATTTCCTAATAAAGATGATGTTGTCGTTTTCCCATGTGTACCTGAAACTCCGATGCTAATTTTCTTTAATTTCATTAATTCACCTAACATTTCAGCTCGACGAATCACAGGAATTCCTAAATCTTTTGCGTATTTTACTTCAGGGTTTTCATAATTTACCGCCGAAGAATAAACAAGTACATCACAATCATTTATATTATTAGAATGATGACCAATAAAAATAGATAGACCTAATTTTGTTAAATGCCTAGTTCGCTCAGAATCTCTCATATCTGAACCGGAAATTGAAAAACCTAGGCAATGTAATAATTCAGCCATCCCACTCATTCCGACACCACCAATTCCCACAAAATGTATTTTTTTTATTTTTCCAAACATTATGCTGCAATTTCCAAAATTTGAGTTACGATGTCATCTGTTGCATTTAATTTTGCAATTCTAAGTGCATTTTTTTCTAAATCAATAATTTGAGATGGGTTATTTTTTAATTCAAAAATAATATTCTCTAACTCACCAGTATGTAGATTTTCTTGTAATACTATCTTTGCTGAATTTTCTTGTTCTAATGCTTGCGCATTATGTAATTGATGGTTTCCAGCAGACTGAGGAAATGGAATTAATACCATCGCTTTTCCACATGCAGTTAGTTCTGATATAGAAATTGCTCCAGCTCGACAAATAACTAAATTTGCAGATGAATACGCCATTCCCATATCATCAATAAATGCAGTTAAATAAATATTAGGATGCGATATTTTAACTTTTACTTCCTCTATTGAATGTTTACCACATTGCCATAAAATTTGACAATCAGCATCTAGATATTTATTATAATTTTTAATTAAATAATCATTTATTGGTTTAGATCCTTGACTACCACCCATGAAGAAAATTGTAAATTTATTTGAATCTAAATTCATTTTCTTTTTTGCTATCGAACTATTGATCTTTTTTATTGAATCTCTAATTGGATTTCCCGTCAAAATAAAATTATTAGATTGAATAAACTTTTTAGAATTTTCGTATGCTATACAAACTTTTGTTGCCTTTTTTGAAAAATAGCGTGTTGTAATTCCAGGATAAGAATTCTGTTCGTGTATTAATGTAGGTATATTTAAAATAGATGCACATAATAATGGAATTCCCGATGAGTATCCTCCAGTTCCAACCACAACCCTTGGTTTTCTTTTTTTAATTGTTATAAATGCAATAATAAATGATAAAATAAAACGATATGGAAATAATATATTTTTTCCTATTGACTTAAAATCTAATCCTCGCTGTATTCCTCTAATATTTAATAATTTGTAATCCAAATTATTATTTTTGAAAATATCTGACTCAATCCCAAATTTTGATCCAAAGTATAATACTTTGGCTCCCATTAATGATAATTTTTCACCAATTGCCATCGCTGGAAATAAATGGCCACCCGTACCTCCACCTGCAATTAATATACATTCATTTTTTATAATTGATTTAAAAGCCATGTTTTTTTATTTCATTTGAAACATTAAATAATAAACCCACCATAATAAAACTAACTATTGTATGTGAGCCACCATAACTAATAAATGGTAAAGCAAGCCCCGTAGTTGGAAGCAATTTTACAACATAACCAATATTTATTATTGTATAAATAATAAAATTAATTGATATTCCTAAAACTAAAAACATAGAAAATGGTGATGGTGCTTTTTGTGCAAGTTGTACTCCTCTTATAAACAAAAAAATAAATGCAAATAAAACAGCCATTTCACTTAAAAAACCTAATTCTTCACCAATTACAGAAAATATAAAATCCGATTGAATTTCAGAAATAAACCCCTTTTTTATTAATCCGTCTCCAAGACCTTTTCCAAAAAATCCAGCACTTCCCATTGCCATTATTGCTTTATCAACCTGATCATTTGAATCGCTATTTTCATTTAAAAAACCTGTTAATCGTGCAATAATATAAGGAGTTTTGTAAATCTTATAAATTGCGAATGGAAGCGTTGATAAAGCTATACCACCAATATATTTAATATTTAATCCACCGATAAAAAGCATAATCAAAAGAATAATTCCAAATACAATGGTTGTTGAAAAATCAGGTTGTCTTAATACGGATAAAAATAATATACCAACTGTACATAAAAATGGAATAAGCACACCTTTTAATTCATTTATATTTTTACGATATTTATCCAAAAACCATGAAATATAAATTATTAATGCTAATCGACCAAAATCCGAAGTTGTAATTTGCTTAGCACCATTACTATAAATTAACCACCGAGATGAATCTTTTGTTGGGTTTAATAATATGCCTATTATTATAATTAATATTCCTAATAATAATATTATTTTTGAATACTTTTTAATTAAAGAAATTGGAGTCACAAAAGAAATATAAGCAAAAACTAATCCTGCTGTAATCCAAATTAAATGACGAAATAAAAAATATGTTGTTGGTTGAAGACTATTTTTTGACATTAAGGTACTTGCACTATACATTACAACTGTACCAAATGCAATTAATGTAGTTAAAACAATAAATATATCTCTTTCAATTTTAAGTATATTATATTTTTTATTTAACATATTTAATTTTGAAATTCATTTAATATATTTTTAAATGTATCACCCCGTTCTGCATAGTTATTAAACTGATCAAAACTTGCACATCCTGGTGATAATAATAACACATCGTTTTCATTTGCTAAATCAAATGCTGTTTTTACTGCTTTTTCAAAATGAGGAATAACTAATTTATTGCTAAAACTATCTAATTGATTATAAATTGATTGAGCAGACTCACCATAACAAATAATTTGTTTTACCTTAGAATTTAGAATTAGATTTTTAAAATTAGTATTTCCTTTATCTTTGCCACCCAAAATTAAAATAATAGGATTTTTAAAACTACTAACCGCTGTATTAACAGCATCCAAATTAGTAGCCTTAGAATCATTATAGCAATTTATTCCATCAATTTGGCCTATAAATTCAATTCTATGCGGAACAGGATTAAAATTTATAATAGCTTCCCTTATCGATTCTTCATTTATCCCAAAACATTTCGCCATTGTTGCTGATGCTAAAATATTTTGAATATTATGATTACCAATTAATTTGCATTCATTTAAAAAATAAAGAGGAATTTGATTATCTTTTTCAGAATAATATACTTTTGTATTATTTAAATGAAATGGAGTCCGAGTTTCCATATTCAAGGAGAAAGGGATATAATATTCAAATGTATTACTATAATTTTTTAAAAGTATTTCATCATCTGAATTATATACGAAAAAATCGGACTCCTTTAAATTTTTAGTAATATTTAATTTTGCATCTATGTAACCTTGATAATTATAGTAGCGATCTAAATGATCTGGCTTAATATTTAATATTGAAGAAACTTTTGGTGAAAAATGATATATATGCTCTAATTGAAAACTACTAACCTCGACAACAAATACATCTGGTTTAATTTCTCCTAATAATTCATTTAAAACAATTTGTGAAAATGGAGTACCTATATTCCCAACAATTTGAGATCTTAAATTGCCACAAATACACATTTCATGCAATAACATTGTAGTGGTTGTTTTACCATTTGATCCTGTTATCGCCATAATTGGCGTTTCTGTAAACCATGATGCCAATTCAATTTCACTGATAATCGGAATTTTAAGATATTTAGCTTTTTGAATAATTTCAATTTTATCCGAAATTCCGGGTGAAATTATAATCAGCTCACAATCAAGAGCCGTTTTAGTATGTCCACCAAGTTCATAATTACAATTTATTTCATTAATGTTAACGAATTCATTCATATCTGTCAAAAAAGGAATAGCACCAATATGCAATAATAAATTAACAGATGCAATGCCACTTTTTCCTGCACCAAAAACAGTTACTTTTTTACCTGATAAATTAATATTTAATTTATTTTCAATGTTCATTATTGAACTTTAAATGTTGTTAAACTAAGTAAAGCGAGTAAAATTCCAATTATCCAAAATCTTACAACCACTTGATTTTCATGCCACCCACTTAATTCAAAATGATGGTGAATTGGAGTCATTTTAAAAACCTTTCGCCCAATTCCATATTTTCGTTTAGTATATTTAAAATATGAAACTTGAAGAATGACGGATAATGATTCTATTACAAATACACCTCCAATAATTATTAATAAAAATTCTTTTTTTAATAATGTTGCTAAGGTACCTAATGCTGTTCCCAATGCGAGAGAACCTGTATCGCCCATAAAAACCATTGCTGGATGAGTGTTATACCATAAAAACCCAATACAAGCACCAACCATTGCCAAGCAGAACACAAATAATTCTCCTGTTCCAGGTAAATACATAATATTTAAATAATTACTAAAATCAAATCGACCCGTTGCATATGCTATTGCACCAAAAACTAATGTACTAATCGCAACCAAACCCGTAGCCAGACCATCTAATCCATCTGTCAAATTAACGGCATTTGAAGTACCTAAAATTACCAATACAATCAATGGAATATAAAATAATCCTAAATCTATAACACCATTTGCAATAAAAGGTAATGAGGTTGTAGTTCTAATTTGAGCGCTTTCTGGAAAATAATATAATGAAAAGGCAACCATTAACCCCGCAACTAACTGTCCTAACAGTTTATATCTTGCTATTAACCCTTCTGGATAATTTTTAATAACTTTTAAATAATCATCTATAAATCCAATAATTCCCATCCATAATGTAGCAGTTAAAATTATCATTATATATTTATCATCTAATTTTGCCCAAAGAAGTGTGGGTACAATTATAGAGACAAGGATAATTATTCCACCCATCGTAGGTGTACCTTGCTTTTTTTCATGTGATTTGGGGCCTGCGTCACGAATAACTTCACCAATTTGTTTTGACTGAAGCATTTTAATTATCATCGGCCCAATTAAAAAACTAATAATTAATGCGGTAATTGCTGCTCCAACAGCTCTAAACGAAATATACTTAAACACATTAAAGCCAAAGAAAAATTCATGTAATGGATATAATAGATGATAAAACATTAATTTATTCCTTCTATTATTTTTTCCATTCTCATACCTCTAGAACCTTTCACATAAACTAAATCACCTTTTTTAATTACATCATTTAAAAAATTAATTATTTTATTATGCGATTCAAACCAAAATGAATTTGAATTTTCATTCAAAATAGACTGAACATTTTTCATACACTTCCCAATTAAAATTATCATGTCAATTTTTTCATTTAATAAAAATTTAGCAATTTTTTCATGGGATTCTTTTTCAATATTTCCAAGTTCAAACATGTCTCCTAAAATAGCAATTTTTCTGTTTGATTCGCTTTGAATTAGCCTATTTAATCCAGTAATCATAGAAGTTGGATTTGCATTATAAGAATCATCAATAATCTTAATACCATTTCTATTTATTAACTGACCTCTCCCGGTAGGTAGTTTGAAACTTTCAATTCTCTTAATAATTTTATTAATTGGAATTCCAATTATTGTTGATAATGCAAAAACTGCTAACGAATTTTGAGCCATTGAAAACCCTGAATAAGGTAAATGAATTAAATTCCCATTAATCAATAATTTTTTATCTTCAATAATTTCTCCAAAAAATTCAGGTGTTCCATTAAAACCATAGGTTATTTGTTTTGCATTAGTTTTCATTTCAGAAATAAAATGATCATCACTATTTACAATTGCAATTCCATTGGTTGGCAAACAATTGAATAATTGGCTTTTTTCAATTGCTATATTTTTTATTGAATTAAATTTTTCTGTATGTGCATTTGAAATATTTGTAATTAGCCCAATATTTGGCTGTAAAACATCACAAATTGATTTGATTTCACCTGGTTGATTAGTCCCCATTTCAATTAATGCTACTTTTTGGCTCTTAGTAATGGATAAAAAAGAAAGAGGACTACTCAACACAGTATTATAATTTTTTTCAGTTTTAAAACAATTTTTTGAAGGTGAAATAACATGAAAAGCTAAATCTTTTGTAGTAGTTTTTCCATTTGACCCCGTAATTCCAACTAATTTTAAATTAAATTTATTTCGCCATATTTTTGCTATATTCCTAACAAACTCACGATTATTTTTTACATTTAATACAGACTTAATACTTATTTTTTTTTCTGATACAATAAGAGATGGTTTATTTTTTGAAATTTGAGGTATAAAATCATGTCCATCAAAATTTTCACCAACTAATGGAATGTAAATATCACCAGGCTTATGCAAGCGAGAATCTATTGTAATTCCAAGAGGCGGAATAATTAATTGTTTATTGTAATTTTGTTCAATCAATTTTTTAAATATTTCTGATTCATTTATATCAATTCTCATCCGAAGTGAGACTTTATAATTCCAATATCACTATGAGGAAGTTTTTCATTACCAATTTCTTCATAATCATCTCTACCTTTACCTAAAACTAATAAAATAGAATTTGCATCCATTAAATTTATTGCAGTAATAATAGCATTTTCACGATTTAATTCTATCTCAAAATTTTCTTCAATAAACCCTGTTGAAATTTGATCACAAATGTCTTCTACTTTTTCATTTCGAGGATTATCTGAAGTAATAAAAACTTTATTAGAATATTCCCCTGCAATTTCACCCATTAATGGTCGTTTCTCTTTATCTCGATTCCCTCCGCATCCAAATACTGTAATTATTTTAGAATTTTTTGAAGATAAATTTTTAATTGTTTTAAATATTTGAGAATATGCATCTGGAGTATGTGCATAATCCACAATTACTAACCCTTTTCCTAAACTTTCATATTTCTCCATTCTACCTGGGATATTAATTTGAGAATTAATTGTAGTTTTTATTTGTGCAATAGAAATACCAGAAACTAAACTTGTAGCAATTACAGCTAAAATATTTTCTAAATTATAATGGCCAATTAAATTTGAATTAACTTCAAAAGATTGCCCATTCCACTTTAAGTTAATTGCAGTTGATTCTAATGTTAATTCATAATCAACTGCACATAAATCAGCATTTGGATGAACGCCATAAGTAATTACTTTACAATCTATAGCATTGCAAATTAGGCGACCATAATTATTATCAATATTGATAATAGCTGTTGATGATTTTGGTAATCGTTTAAATAATTTTAATTTCGCTAAATAATAATTTTCCATATCCCCATGAAAATCTAAATGATCTTGACTTAAATTTGAAAATACTGCAATGTTCACATTTACATCATCAACTCTATTCATTTCCAGTGCATGTGATGATATTTCCATAACTGCATTTTCTACACCACCACATTTCATCATTTTTAATAAATGTTGCACTTCTACAGATTCTGGAGTTGTAAATCCAGTTGTTGACATGCCACTTGGAGTTGCAAATCCTAAAGTTCCTAAAGAACCTGTTGTTAAACCACTTTTATTAAATATTTCAAAAATCAATTGAGTTATTGAAGTTTTCCCATTTGTACCTGTTACACCAATAATATTTAAATCTCTTGATGGATGTTCATAGAAATTTGCAGATATTTGCGACATACTTTCTCTAGGATTATTTACTTTCACAACAGGAATTGGTAAATTATCTATAGAACGGCCATTTGAAACAATTGCTGAAGCCCCATTTTTTATTGCATCTAAAATATAATCATGACCATCGGTTTCAAATCCTTTTATTGCTATAAAAAGGGAACCTTCTCTTACTTTTCTTGAATCATGAATTATGGACTTTATTTCACAATCACCAGGAGTTCCATTAAATTTCAATCCATTAATTAATTTTGATAATTTCATATTTTTGTATTTCCAACATAAGATTTTGGTGTATAAGGTGTAATATTATCTAATTCAGTGATAATTTTTTGAAAAATATTTTTAACCGTTGGTGCTGCAGAAACACCTCCAAAATGCATAGCATTTGTAGTAGTAGGATTAATTATGGAAATAATACAAACATATTCAGGGTTATCACTTGGAAAAATTCCAGCAAAACTAGAAATATATTTTTTGGATAATTTGCCATCTATAAAGGTTTCAGAAGTTCCTGTTTTACCCGCTAATTTATATCCATCAATTTGTGCAGTTGTTGCAGAACCATTTTCAACAACATTTTCTAACATTGATATCATTCGCATTGAAGTATTTTCTGAAATAACTTTTCGAATAACAATAGGTTCATTTTCAAACAATATTTCATTACTTGTTGTAATATTTTTTAATATTTGAGGTTTAATTAAATATCCACCATTTGCAATTGCAGAATATGCCATAGCTGTCTGAAGAATAGTACTATTTATTTCTTGCCCGATAGAAATATAAGCATTTGAAACTAATGACCAATTTGAAATAGGGTTTAAAATACCTGCAGATTCACCCGGTAATTGAATCCCTGTTTTACTACCAAAACCAAATTTTTGAGCATATTTTAAAATTAATTTAGAATTATACTTCTCCACTATTTTTGCAATTCCAATATTACTTGAATGCATTAAGATTTCATTTACAGTTAAATATTCATGTTTTTTATGGTCTGTTAATACTAAATCATGTACTTGATATTTACCATTATGGCAGTAATAAATATCATTTTCATTAATAATTCCTTCCTCTAATCCAGCGGCTAAGGCAATAATTTTAAAAGTCGAGCCTGGCTCATAGGAGTCAACAATAGATGTGTTTCGATGATTACCAATTGGATATTCAGAATATTTATTTAAATCTAATGTTGGGACTGTACCCATTGCAAGAATTTCTCCTGTAAATGGATTAAGAATAATTCCATTTACAATTTCAGCATTAGATTTTTTACAAATTTTTAATATTTCATCTTGTAGAATACATTGAAGTTTCATGTCTAATGTTAATGTAATATCAAATCCTTCAGTAGGTAAATGACTTTCATCATAAAGTGATTCATGGATATACCCATTCCATCTTACTAACGTTTTCTCGCCTTTACCACCCTCCAAAGAAGAATTAAAAATACTTTCAATTCCTGTTATACCAATATTTTCATCATTAGAATACCCAATTACTTGAGCTGCTAATTCTTTATATGGATAATTCCTAATTGTTTTATAATTTTTTGTAAGTCCAGTAAAAGTGGAATCTAAAATAGTTTTACAATCATAAGAAGGAACATTTTGTTCTAATATAATTCCATTACTTTTTCTATCTAATTTTAATTGATAATAGGATTTAGATCTATTAAATGTTTCTGAAAATAACCTCACAATTTTTTCTTGATCATAATAATTCTCTGTATCAACTATAAATGTATATGCTCTTAAATTCCGAGCTAAATAACTTCCATTTCTATCAAAAATCAATCCCCTTTCCCCGTTTAATTTTTGATTTTTAATTAATAGTTTATTGACTTTATTTATATTAATATCATTATAAATAATATGTATAAAAAACAATCTAACGCAGACAATTATTATTAAAAATATAAAGGTAAAAAATACAATTCGAACACGGTTTCTATATTCTTGATAAAAAATTGTCATTAGTCGTTTAATACAATATCAATTGGTTCTAAAACAGATGGTACCATTTTTATTTTTTCTCTGGCAAATTTTTGAATTCTATCTCCTCGACTAAGATCAGTTATTTTATTTTGAATATTTGTGAGCTCATTTCGAAGGTGAGATAATTCTCTATTTAAACTACCAATTTCAACATTTAAAGAATTGCATGTTGAATTTAAAGTAATTGTAAATACACCTATTAATGTACTAAAAATAATACCTATAATAAATTTAATCATATTAAATGATGATTTCTTTTTAGCCATTCTAAATCCTTTCTGCTACTCTTAATTTTGCACTTCTTGCTCTTGAATTATCTTCAATATCACTTTTTGAAGGTACAATTGCTTTAGATGTTATTTTTTTTAATTTTGGAGTTACCTTGCAACAACAAATTGGTAATTGAGTTGGACAAATACATTTAATAGATTTATTATTAATAAAAGATTTTACCATTTTATCTTCTAAGGAATGATAACTAATAATCACTAAACGCCCCCCAGGGTTTAAAAATTCTATTGCTAATTCCATTGTTCTCTTTAATATATTTATTTCATCATTAATTTTAATTCGTATAGCTTGAAACACTCTTGAAAGTGCTTTAACTTGAAACCTTTCTGGAACAACGTTACAAATTGCATTTCGAAGATCAAAAGTTGTGTTCATTTTATTTTGATTTACACATTGGACGATTTCATTTGCTATTTTTCTTGCATTTGGTTCTTCGCCATATTTTTTAAGCGTTAAAATTAAATTATCAATACTTACATTTTGTAAAAAATCCTTTGCAGAAAAAGAACCATTCCTATCAAATTGCATATCTAGTGGCCCATTATTTCTATAGGAGAAACCATATTCAGGCTCATCAATTAACGCGGATGATAAACCTAAATCTAAAAAGAAACCTTGTATTTTTCGAATTTTTCTATCAAATAATACTTTAGAAAAAGATTTAAAATTTAATAAGTGAAGAGCGTAATTAGGTGAAATCGTGGACAAACGATTTTCTGCAAAATTTATTGCATTTGGATTCAAATCCAAACCAATCAGCATTCCTTCTGGTTCCAACCTTCGTAAAATTGAAGTTGAATGTCCTGCATACCCAAGAGTACCATCAATATAAATTCCATTTAAATCTGTTATTAAAGATGATACAGACTCCTCCAATAACACGGGAATATGTGGAGCATCTATCTTCATATAAATTAAAAACTAATGTCATTTGCAAGGTCTTCAAATTCATCGCCATCGTAGGATTGCTCATCCAGTTCTTCCAATTTTTTAGGATTCCAAATTTCAAGTTTAGTCCCAAATCCGATAATTTCGACTTCTTTTTTAATACCTGCATAGGCTAATAAATTCTCTGGAATTTGAACTCTACCCTGTCTATCAAACTTTACATGGGTCGTAAATCTCAAAATAGAACGAATGAAATTTCGATTTTTTTCTTTTATAAGATTTAATGACATTAGCTCTGATTGTACTCTATTCCACTCTGTTGCAGGATATACATACAAACAAGAATCAAATCCTTTTGTAATTACAAAAGTATTATCATTTTTAGGTCCTAATTCCTTGCGAAATTTTGCAGGAATATTTAACCTATTTTTTTGATCAATTATATAACTAAATGATCCGCTAAATGAATATTGTTCTTGTTCCACCTTGAATTGATTTTTATTTTATTATTAAGGGATTTATCCCCACACCTACCCACAATTATATTCTATTTACCCATTTTGGTGCAAGGAAAATGTTTAATAATTAAAAAAATATTAAAATTAATGTAAAAAATACCAAATCTAATCAATTGAAACTCTTTTGCCATAAACAATAATCGCTTTAATTTCTATGGACGGTTCTTGTCAAAATTTAACTTAAAGAAATTAATAAAACGGATTATGAATATTTCAAAAAAATTATTTATTAAGATTTTAACATTTATCTTATTTTATTCAAGTATTATTCTTGGATCACCACAAAAAATTGCAATTGGTGGTTTAAAAACGACTGGGATAACCAATGTTGAAAGCATTGAACTAAAAGAAGAAATTGATAATATAATTGAAAAAACTGATGGATTTACATTAATCAGTTCAAAAACAATTAATAAAAAAATAAATCTTTCATCAAAAGATTTACTAGACTGTATTTCAGATGCTTGTTCTCACGAAATTTCACATATTTTTGATTTGAATGCTGTCATTTCTGGAGAATTAATATTTCATAAAAATGGTGTTAATATTAAGGTGAATTTATTTTCTCATCGCAATGAAAAAACAATTGCTACAATTAATGAAGAACATGCACCCCTTAAATTAACTGCTGTAATTGAATTACTAACTGAGACATATATACCTGAGCTTTTAGAAACTTATTCAAAATTGGTAAAACCAAGTATTCAAATTATTGAACCCGCTAAATTTTATTCAATTCCAGAAAATAATAATTTAAGAATATTATTAAATTTATCTGATAATAGTGGGTTACAAAATTATTCTGTAAAATATTCTAATAATGGGGGGAATTCATTTCAAGAGGTAATAAATGGAGAACTAAATAATGAATTAACAAAATCAAATTTTACAGTTTTAATCCCATTGACGCATGGTATTACAAAGAGTGGAATGATTCAGGTTACTGTTACTGATATTGATGGCAATAAACGGGTAAAAAACAGTGATCTATTTACAGTTGAAGATAATACCCCTCCAAGTATTTCATTTATTAATCCAAGCAAATCTGAAATAATAAAAGGGTCAAATGATTATAATATTTCTTGGAAAGGTAAGGATAATCTAGGTATCCAATCTTTTGAAATATTAATATCAACAAATAATAGTCAATCTTTTAATTCCTTAGTTAAATTAGATGGAACAACAAATCATTTTGTTTGGTCAGTACCAGATTTACTCACAAACACATGCCATATTAAGTTAATTGCAACAGATTTCACACAATTAACTTCAGAAAAAATTATCGGTCCATTATCTGTAATGGATGGGGCGTCACCTAATTTTACAATACTCACTTCATTAAAAGGAAAATCATTCCCAGAGAAATCAGAAATAGAAATAAATCTTAATTTAAGAGATAATACAGGAGTAAAAGTTGTTGAAGCATATTTTACAAATAACAAAGTAGATTTTGAATTATTACATCAATCAATTTTTAATAAATTAATTAAAAATGAAAATGAAAATTTCACAATTAGTTTACCAAGTGGTATTACTTCTGATGCGCAAATAAAATGGGTTGTAAAAGATCTTTTTGAGAATGAGACTTCATTATATACGCCAACATTTTCAATTTCAGATAATACTCCTCCTGTAAATGACATTGTTTATCCTGTTTCTGGGGTAATTTTAGATGGTTTAAATAAAGAAAAAATTATATGGTCATCATCAGATAATACATTTATTCATTCTCACGAAATTTATTTTTCATTAAACAATGGAAAAACATGGCAATTTATTGGAAAAGCAGGAGGTGATAAAAATAATATTATTTGGAATTTGCCTGATGTACATTCTAATACTGTTAAAATTAAAATATTAACAAAAGATAGTGTTGGGCTTACAACCGAAGCTATCTCTGATGTATTTGAGATTAATGATGTAATTACCCCGAATATTGAATTAATTAATCCAAAATCTTTGGCTCATTTTAAGGAAAGAGACACGGTAAAGTTTAAAATAAAAATTACAGATAATATTGGAATAAATTCATCCCAAGTATATTTAAAAATTGGTTCTCAATCTCATAACATCAATAGTAAAACATATTCATCAAACACAAATTCAACTATAATTGAATTTGAGAAAGTTTTAAGAGCATTACCTGATATTAATTTAAACCTATTTATAATTGCAATTGATAATGCAGGAAACCAAACTAATTATAAATCTAATGAATTTCAATTAAAAGATAATACCCCACCTTCTATTTCTTTTTTAACTCAACTTTCTGGTGAAACTATTGATGGGATTTCAAACTTTAAAATAGATTGGAATGCAAGAGATAATGCAGGAATAAAATCAATTGCATTACAATTTACTTCAAATGGTGGTAATTCTTGGAATGAATTAGTGAATTTTAATTCCAAAATAGAATCATATTTATGGCAAGTTCCGAACCTTCATTCAAATAAATGTAAATTAAAATTAAACATAGAGGATATAAATGGATTTAAAAACGAAGTTGTAAGTTCGATGTTTTCGATAAGAGATATAACAGGTCCATTTTTAACCGTAATTTCACCTCTAAGCGGAGAAATCTATAAAGAGCATGAAATTATCGAAGTCGCTACAATTGCACAGGATGAATATGGTTTAGGATTAGTTGAATTATATTTTAGTACCGATGGCAAAGAATTTAATTATTTATCGAATGAAGCATTTTCAAATGATATAACCGAGGATACTGTAAAGTTCACTATTAAAATACCTGAAGGTATATCTGATAATACTGTATTTAAATTTATTGGTGTAGATAGATTTAATAATGAAAATGAAGTTACATCAAATACGATAAAAGTAATTGATAATACTCCACCAATTGTTCATTTTTCTATGAATTTACCAAGCAATGAAGTTGGAACTGGTAAAGCAATAATAATCAATTGGAATGGTAGTGATAATTTAAAATTAAAAAGCTCGCTTTTGGAATATTCTATGGATAATGGAAATGCCTGGACTGAATTATACAAAAAACAATTAAAAAACAAAGATTACACAGATAGTTTCACTTGGTTAGTTCCTGTTGAACTGAATAATAATTGCCAAATTAAAATTACGCTTGAAGATCAAATGGGTTTAACTTCATCAGATATTTATTCAGATTTAATAATTATTGACCAAACAATTCCAAGTTTATCATTTAAATCTGAACTAAATAATTCTATAAATGAAACTCAAAAATATAATTTAGATTTAATTTTAAAAGATAACCATTCAATAAATTCAATTGATTTTTATTATGCTCAAGATAGTCAAAATTACCTTTTTATAAATTCTGTATCAGAATTACAAGGGACTTTTTTAGAATACAATTATGACCTTCAAATTCCAAAAGGATATTCAAAATCAGCATTAATTAAAGTGATACTTTCAGATGACTCAGGAAATTCAAATGAGTTAACAACTTCACCATTTAAAGTTATTGATTTTACAAATCCTGAAATTTCAATTAATTTAAATATTCCAAGCATAATGAAAAATGGGGAGAGCCAAGAAATAAATTGGGTATCAACTGATAATGAAGCACTTAATTCTCATTTAATTCAGTTCACTTCAGATAATGGAATTAATTGGGAAGATTTATCAACTCTGCCAGGTTCACAACAAAATTGGAAATGGAGTGTGCCAAACCAAATCATTACAAATGAAGCCCAAATTAGAATTATCGTAATTGACCATGTTGATTTAAAAGATACTTCTACCACGCACCTATTTTCAATAATTGATGAAGTAAATCCAAATTTATTCATTCCTCTTTCAAAATATAGAATTGAGGTAAAAGAAAATGATACTTTAAACCAATCATTTGAAATAAATGATAATGTGCAAATTTCAAACTTAATTATTGAATATTCAAATATTCCTAGAAAATTCAATATTATAAAAGAAATTGATTTTTTATCAGAGAACATTTCTTCTAAATCAATAAATTTACAAATTCCAATTCCACCTGGACCCACAAAAAATGCTAAACTGAAAGCAACTTTGACAGATATTTCAGGGAATTCAATAACTCAAACGGTTAAAGGAATCCGAATAATTGATAATACTCCGCCAAATGTAAAATTTTTAGAACCAACAATTTCTACACCTGATTCATCAATTCTAGTCGTAGGCGATACTTTATGGTTTCAATGGGATAGCAATGATAATACAGGTATTCGCTCAAATAGAGTTAGCTATCGTCTAGATGGTAGTTATTGGAAACCAATTCTTACAACAAATGGTGATGCTTCAAATCTTTCATGGAAAATTCCAGAGAAAGCGTTGGGGCAATGTGAATTTCAAATTATTACGACAGATAAGGTTGGGCTTCAAAATGAAGACATTGTTGGCCCATTTAAAATACAAGATATATTAAATGAAACAAGATCTGAATATTTAAGAAAATATGGTACTCTATCTATAAATTCTAACCCTGCAGGTGCAATGGTATTAATTGATAATATTGAAAAAGGTTACACTCCAATTCAAATTGAAAATTTAACAGATGGGAATCATCGTTTAGTTTTATATAAAAGAAATTTCAAACATATATCTAAAATTGTAAGCATACAACCAGATAGTATATTATCATTAAACGAAAAACTTGAGGAAAAATAATAATGGATGAACAACAACAAATTATTGAGTTAGAACGGAAAATAGCTGCACTTGAAGAAAGGCTATCATCAGCTATCATTTTTGATAAATCATTAATAAAAAGAGCTTTAGGCGTTTTTGGTTACAACTTACTAGCTCAACTTATTTTATTCGTACCAATGATGATTATTTTTATGATTTTTGCTAGCATGTTCACTTCTTTATTTTTCCCTGGTGGGATTGATCAAGGCTGGTAAATTCTATTTCCTAAAATATCAAATCGAAGCAATTGAGTTTTTGCTTTCCCAAATTCAAAAACCTGATTAGATTTAAGAACTCCATTCTCATGGTAGGTTTCTTTTATTCCATGTAAATCTCCATAAAAATATTCTGTTTTTGATGAAATATTTCCATTTTTAAAATATGAAAATGAAAACCCATTTAACTTGCCATTTTCATAATTAGCTGAGGATATTAAATTACTTTCATCATCCCAATATTTTACAAAACCATCAGGGATACCATCTCTCATTTCAGCCTCGTATTCTAAAACGCCATTTAAATAAAATGATTGATGTAATTCGATTGCATTTGTGGAAACGGTTTTAATTTTTAAAATTTTTCCATTGGAATCCGTTTTTTCAACAATTGTTACTAATTCCCGACTACACGAAAAAATAACAAATGTGATTAAAATCAAATTTAAAAACTTTAAATAGTTAATTGTGATATGTCTCAAATAATTAATGATTAAACCTTATTAATATTCTATCAGGATATAGGAAAATACCTCAATATACTCTCCAAAGAAAAGAAGCCTTCAGTTTACTGTAGGCTTCTTCCTTTCTGTTTAAATCATTTTAATACCATAAATTTTTTATACACCTGATGCTTATCATTTCCTGCTTTTAAAAAATAAAAACCAGAGGGAAAATTATCTAATGATAACGATAAAGACTTTTTTCCGTAAAAATTATTACTATAGAATTTTTTATAAAGTTTACCGTCAAGTCCATAAATTGCGAATGTTAAATTTTGACTTAATTTTGTTTCATATTCGAATTGAATAAATGGGTTTGCAGGATTTGGATAAAGCGTAGAAATAGAAAAATCATTAACTTCAATACCATTATGAAATGAATTTGCCGTTAAAACTTGGTCAATAGAAATTTCAGAAATTGCTGTATAAAAACTTGAAATAAAATATGCATTTTGCCCATCAAAAGTTGAATAAGAAGTCGAATATTCAATTTGATTCTCAGGATCAAACACTCGAATAACAATCTCATTATTTTCAATAAATCCCGATTGTTGTTCTCCCCCAATGTCACAAAAATCAATTGATCCAATCGCAGAAAAATCTAATTGATTACCCATCCAAATACCCGAAGCGACTAAAATATCACCATATTCGGTATAACAATTACCATCATTCAAGATTCCATTAGTATCAAAAACACCAATTTCCCATCCATTACCAATACCTGAAATTGTTTCCTGAAATACAATTAAATGGGATTGCCCCGTCGGAATTATATTTAAATTATAATATTGAGTAAATGCAAATGTACAAAAAAGAAGGCATCTAATTATTAATTTCATAATTATTTACCAATTAAAGTTGTTAAATAATCCCTTCCCCAACCAGTTACTTTTCCTTTTGAAATAACAATGGGTGTTAACTTATCTTCACCAATTTCATCAATATTCACTAATTCAGTATAATAGTATAAAACCTCAACTGTTGTACCCTCAGCATTGATTACTGCTTCTGTTTTATATGGATTACTTAATATTCTTCCATTTTTCATTTTCGCTTTTGCATTACTATCCATTGCCTTTAAAACATCATCCTTGGACATTCCTAAAGTAATATATTGTAAGCGAGCACGATTATGATAACTGAAATTTTCAAGACCAGTTTGAATTGGTGAAATTGCACATGATGTAAAAATAAAATTAATTAAAATTATAAATAATGTTCTATTAGCCATTTTCTTCTTAAACTATTTGGCTGAATTTAGAGTAAACAATTTACACAAGGCAACAATTCCATGAAAAAAATTAAGAAAAATTTAATTTTTATAAAACTATTATTAATGATTTGCTATTTCGTTAGTTGTTCTAATGAAAAAAAATCAATTGAAGAACAGATTAGTACACATAAACAAGAAATTTATTTACTTGGAGATTCATTAAATATTATGGATGTAAAAATTGACTCTCTCATCAAAATTTATTCCAATAAATAATCTATTTTATCTATAGGTTGGCTGTTTTAAAATAAAAAAAGTTCCCGAAAGACCAAGCATTAATATTAATGCAATTATCATTGGTGGGATTGAATTATAACCAAATAAAATTCCAATAGCAATAAAAAACCACATTGATATTAATGAGATCTTTTTCCCTTTAGGAGTTATACCTTTTCCTGTTAAAAAATTATAAACATGAGCTCCAAATAATTTATGATTTATAATGTATTTATAAAATTTATTTGAAGAATGAAAATAAAAATATCCTGCAATAATCATAAATATTGTTGTCGGTAATCCTGGAATAATTATTCCAATAATACCTGTAAAAAATGAAAGTGTCCCTAAAATAAAGAATACACTTCTTTTTAATTTATTATTTGTTATTTCTGCTGTTTTAGATATTTGCATTTATTTATTATTTCTTAGCGGAATAATTTATAATTATAATAATGTATAAATGAATGGTTATTTTATTTTTAGAATGACTGTTTTAAAAATAAAATAAATATATTTATTAAAACTATAGTTAATAATACAGCCCCGATAAATTATCGAGGCTCTATTATAGCAATTAAAAGAGTGGTCATTTTTATGTAAATAACATTTTTATTTTACTAAAAATAATTTTTCAGTTTGAATTTCATTTTTAAATTGAACTTTTAATAAATATAATCCACTTGGTTGATTGCTAGCATTCCATTTTATTGAATGATTACCTGAATATTCAAATTTGCTAACTAGATTTTCAACCAATCTACCATTAATATTATAAACTGCTATTTCCATATTTCCATTTTCAGGAATAGTATAGGAAATTGTTGTTTCTGGATTAAATGGATTTGGATATACATTTTTTAATTCAAATTCATTCGGCTTAATTACTAAATTAGTTTCTATATATTCTTTACTATTCAAGGCAATGATTTCAGATATAATAAATTCCCCATATATCTTAAATAATTCATTTGAATTTGGCAAAATTATAATGATATTAGTAGTATTATCATTAGAGTGATAATCTGATATTAAAACATCATTTGAAAATTCAATTTCTATCTTTTCATTATGTATTAAAATAAATTGAAATGCACTAATTGTTCCATCAGACTCATAATGGACTTTTTCATTTTCCACTATAATTTCTGCAAATGTTGCATTATTACTAAAATTTCCCAAAATATATTGAACGGTTTGGACAACATCAACAATATTAATAATTCCATCTTCATTAATATCCCCTGCACATTCTTCAATCTCATCAATATTACCCAGAATAAAACCAACCATTAGTACTAAGTCTGATACATCAATAGAACTATCAGAATTTACATCACCTAATATATTTGGACATTCAATACAATTTTCATTCCAAAATGGATTTAATTGATTATCAGGCATAACTAACATTACTGTTTCTCCTTCACACGGAAGCTCAAAACTTACTTCATGAGAAATATAATTATAACAATATGCAACTTGACAATCTCCACAATCATCAATCATTGCATAGCCGTTACATTCTCCAGCACAGTCTTCTACTTCTCCATCAAGACATGCACCTGGATCACATGAACCATTCCAATAAGGATTAGATTCATCATTTGGCATAACTAACATTACTGTTTCTCCTTCACACGGAAGCTCAAAACTTACTTCATGAGAAATATAATTATAACAATATGCAACTTGACAATCTCCACAATCATCAATCATTGCATAGCCGTTACATTCTCCAGCACAGTCTTCTACTTCTCCATCAAGGCAATTTGAATAAATTAATCCCATCGATATTATTAATAAACTAATCATATTTATCTTCATTTTAAAATCTCCATTTTTAAACTTTAAATATTGAGAACTATTCTCAGTTATATAACTTATAATGAAACTAGTTATTATAAAAAGAAATTTCGAATAAATATTCGAAAAACAAATTTATAAATTCAGAATTGAAATTAATCATTTTATTATATTTAATAATTATTTTAAATTTAAGATAGTATTTTGAAAATCAAAATGGACAATTTAAATATGAAAATTTCAATAATTATCTTTTCGATTATTACTTTGAGTTTTACTCAAGAATGCCAAGAGGGTTTAATTTGTGATGATAGCTCCTGTTGGTATCCATATTGTTATGATATGTCAACTCATACATTTTTTGGTTGCTATTATCTTGATGATGATGTAGTCATACCAATAGGGGGAGTAACTGAAATTGAATGTATTTCTCAAAATTATACATGGAACGGTTTAGATGAACAAATATGTTTAGAAAATAATTACTTATGGATAAATATTAATAATATAGCCGATTTATGGATGTTTGATCCAACATGGAATAATTGCATTGATCCGACAACTTTAAATTTAAAATCAATTGAACCATCCTATTATTCAATAGATGCATCACCTAATCCATTTAATCCCAGTACAAATATTCATTATACTGTCCCCGAATTTAATGATTATAACATTAGTATTTTTAATGTTAATGGCTCATTAATTAAAACAATTTTTGAAGGAACGCGATCAAAAAATATTGAATATTCTATTAACTGGGCACCAGATAATATCCCATCAGGATTATATATCATACAGATTACCTCCGAAAAATATTTTGTAACTCAAAAAATATCTTATTTAAAATAATTGAAACAACTCATTAATTGGATTATTTTTTTTATATTAATAATTCATCCCAAATCATTATTTTCTAAACAGTTGCATTTTGACGGTTTATTACTGGATAAAAACACAAATAACCCAATTCAGAATGCAAATATTTATTGTAATGAAATTGGAACTGAATCAAATAATGAAGGATATTTCAATTTAAAGATACCCCAATCAAATTGTAATATAATTATTAGCCATATTAATTATGAAAAATTAGAAATCTCAACAAGCTCAATAATTAATAATTCAACAGATCCTCTTAAAATTTATTTAAAACAAATAGTGCATCAATTTAAAGAAATAAATATTAATAATGTAAAATCATTTGATATGCATAAAAACTCACCTGTGATTTCAGAAAAAATAACAATGAATGAAATTAAAAATTCACCCTTTACAAATTTAAGGAATTTTTTAGAATCAAAAGCCTATATCCATACTTCCTTTTTTATTGATGGCGGTTCAGGGACTTTAATTAATGGTATCGATGCGAAAAACTTTCTGATTTTAATTGATGGCCAACAAGTAAGTGGGAAATTTAATAATCGATTTTCTTTTGATCAAATTCCGATGGATAATATTAAATCAATAGAAATTATTAAAGGTCCTGGAAGTAGTTTATATGGTAGTGAGGCAATGGGTGGTGTTATTAATATAAAACTTATAAATCCTTCAAATAAAAAATTAATCAAAATAAATTATAATCATCAGAATTATGGTGAACTTAATATTAATGGGAAAAATAGCATACATTTAAATAGTAACTTCCCATTTAAAAAATTATTTTTTTCATCTTCTATTTATTTTGATTTTTTAAATACTGATATTGACCTAAAATATTTAAAAATAAATCAATATTTCAAATTAAATTCTATATTTAAAGTTTCTAAATTAATTCCAAAACATGCATTTCAACTATATTTAAGTAATTTTTACAACCATGAAATTGGAGAATCAAGACTTGATTTAAATAAAACTAAAATCTTTAGAAATGGAATTAGATTAAACCATACTTTTAATCCAAAGGGAAAACGAAAAATATCCCAAACTATATTATTCGAAAAATATTTACGAAATTATAAACTGATTTCAACTGACACTGACATAATCTTTAATGATGATTACACTCAAGAAATACTAAGTAAATATGATGTTTCCTCAACATATGAATATGGTATTTCAGTAGCAAATGCTGGGTTTGAATTCACATATATAAACACATGGGGCGATAGATTTAAATCAAAAAAATTAAATTCCTATGGATTTGGAAGTTATTTTCAATATGATATGGATTTTAATAATAAATTCAATATTTATGTAGGCGGAAGATATGATTATTTTCTTAATGAAGAATCTGCATTTAGCCCTCGACTTGGTTATACTTATAAATTTTCAAAACATACCACCTTAAAAATAAATTATGGAGGTGGATTTAGAAGGCCTTCATTTATTGAGAAATATACAGATTGGATTCATGAAGATATGGGGTATAAAGTCATTGGTAACCCCGAATTAAAACCCGAATTATCAAAAGGATTCTCTACTCGATTAGACCATTTATTAAATTCGAAAACTAAACTTTCGATAGAATATTTAAATACTTATTTTAAAAACTATATTGACTGGTATGATATTGGCGAATCAGATGGAACCGTTTATAGTTATCAAAACATCAAGAACACATTATACCAATCCTTAACTTATTCACAAAACATTAATTTCAATATTAACATAAATTGGAGTTTCAATGCTGTTTTTAATTATAATACAGATTTAAATAATGAAAATACATTATGTAAAGAAGATAATATTTTATTAAATATGGCTTGTCGTTCATTACCAAATACAAGACCGTTATCAATTCAAAATATGACGACCTATAAAATAAATGAAAAACTTTCTATTTCACATCAATTAAAATGGGTAAACTCATTTTTTGATGGTTATCATGACCCCGAAACAGGGGCTTATATTAGTAATGAAAATGCAATATCTTCATATTCAGTATCAGATCTTTCGATTCATTTTAATCCATTAAATAAAATGAATTTAGAAATAAGTATTTTAAATATTGGAGATTTCATTGAAACAAAAATTGGACAAAGTATTGGAAGAAATTTTAGGATCAACATATCATGGAAAAACTAATTTTAATTAAATTTTATATTCTCACATTTATTTCATTATTTTTAATAAATTGTACACAACCAGAAAAAGAAAATTCAAATGGTATTGAAATAATATTTACTGAATTATTAAATAAAAATTCATATTATAATTTTAATAACCCTATGGACACAACGACGTGGCATTTTGGTTGTATTAAAAAAGATATTGAATATATTGGAAGTGTTTTTTCAATGCCAAGTATAACTATAAATGATTCTATACCAGTCGCAATTTTTGATGAATATTCATTTGAGGAGATTATTACAATTCCAGAGAACTTTGAAAATAATATTGTAACTCCATCATCTCTTGAATACAAAGATGAATGTATTGGGTTAGATGAAGATAATTGTGATTTTGAAAATGAAGTGTTACATTATGATATTACACATCACCGACTTGAAATTTCTAATCCAATGAGATGTTATATTTTCATTCTAGAAGAAAAATCTTATAAACTACAATTTCTAGAATATAGCTCTGTTAATTCAGGTAGTTTATTATTTATTTATTCAGAGATTAATTAGTTAATAATTCACTAATTAATATTTTAAATTCCGCTTTTGACATTGACTTTTTACCATCTCCCATAAATAAAATAGTATGAAATATGCCACCAATTCCTTTCATTAATAATTCAGGCTTCACTTTTGGGAATGCCCCCTCTTTAATTCCATCTTTCAGTAATCCTTGTAAAGTCGCATATAATCTATTTTGATAATCTTTCCACTCAGAATTCTGTTCACTTATTGAAGGATATACTTGAGGGGCTTGAAATAAAAATCGATATAAATTTAATTCTTTTAATACAATCCCAGCAATTTCATATATAGTATCTAAAAACTTTTCTTCAGAGGGTATGTCTAAATTAATTATATCTTCAATTCCTTCTAAAAGTGTCTTCCAACCTTTTACTAAAATCGCTAAAAAAACATCATCCTTTGATGGGAAATAATAATATAATGTAGCAGTTCCAAATCCAGCAGAATGAGCTATTTCCTCCATTGTTGCTTTTTCAAGACCTTTATCTTTAAAGATTTGGAGAGCTCCATTTAAAATTAAATTTTGTCTGTATTTTCGTTCTTCTTCTTTCCGTTGACTTAACATTTATTATTTTAATCCTTATCAATTTGAAAAAATTTAATAATTCTAATATGTTAATTTTACTAATTATTAATTAATTGATTTATTAATTATATTATAATTTTTTAATAACATCTACGAAGCGATCTAAATCCTTTTGACTATGACTTACTGAAATAAAAAAGGATTCATATGGAGATGGAGGTAAATAAATACCATGCTCTAACATTTTAGAATGAAACATTTTATAAAAATTTATATCCGATAATTGAACATCACTCCAATTTTTTATTTTAATTGATGAAAAAAATATTCCAAACATTGAACCACTACGAGAAAATTTTATTTTAATTTTCTTTTTAATAAATTCTTGAACGATTGTTTTTTCCAAATATGCCCCTTTTTTTTCTAATTCAGTATAAATATGTCCACTCTTTAATATTTTTAATGTAGCAATTCCCGCCGACATAGCAACTGGATTACCAGATAAAGTTCCTGCTTGATAAACTTGCCCTAACGGTGCAACCATTTTCATGATTTCATATTTTCCACCATAGGCGCCTACTGGCAACCCTCCTCCAATAATTTTCCCCAAGCATGTTATATCAGGATTAACATTATAAAGTGTTTGTGCACCACCATAATCGACTCTAAAACCTGAAATAACTTCATCAAAAATAAGTAATGAATTATATTTTTCTGTAATCATTCTTAAATTTTCAAGAAAATTATTTTCGGGTAATATTACTCCCATATTTCCCGCTATCGGTTCAACAATTATTGCTGCAATATCATTTTTATTTAAATTAAATATTGTTTCAACTGAATTTATATCATTATACGGTAATGTAATTGTTTCTGAGATTACTAAATTTGAAACTCCTCGGCTAATTGATTCATCCAGCTCTGCTATTCCTGACCCCGATTTTGATAAAAAAGAATCTCCATGACCATGATAACAACCTTCAAATTTAATAATTATTTTTTTATTTGTATATGCTCTAGCTAATCTTATTGCACTCATTGTAGCTTCAGTACCTGAATTAACAAATCGAATTAAATCAATTGATGGAAATGCCTTTATTACCATTTCTGCTAATTCAGCTTCTAGTTTTGTAGAATTACCAAAAGATGTACCATTTCTAATTGTATCAATTATTTTAGAAATAACATTGGGATTTGCATGACCTAATATTAATGGGCCCCATGACCCAACAAAATCAATATATGAATTATCATCTTCATCAATTATGACTGATCCTTTTCCAGATTTAATTATTAATGGAAAACTATCTACAGAGTTAAATGCTCTAACAGGGCTATTTACACCTCCAGGCAATGATTTTTTTAATCTGCTAAAAATTTTTTTTGATTTAACTAATTTCATATTATATAATTTTTGATAATTTAGTTGCAAAATAAGTAAAAATTAAATCTGCACCTGCTCGTTTAATACTTGTTAATGATTCTAAAATGCAATCATTTTCATTAATCCAACCTTTTGATGCTGTTGCTTTAATCATTGAATATTCTCCACTGACTTGATATGCAGCAATAGGACATCTTATAATGTTTTTCACCTGATGTATAATATCTAAATAAGATAACGCAGGTTTTATCATAATTATATCAGCACCTTCTTTTTCATCTAGCTTTGCTTCCAATAATGGTTCTCTAGTATTTCCTGGGTTTAATTGATAAGATTTCCGGTCACCAAATTTTGGTACTGAATTTACGGCACTTCGAAAGGGACCATAAAATGAAGAGGAAAATTTAACTGAATAGCTTATAATCCCCACATTTTCATAATTTTTATTATCTAAAGAGCGTCGAATAGTTAATACCATCTCATCAATCATACATGAAGGTGCAACAAAATCAACTCCAGAATCAGCATGGGATATTACTTGTTTTGTTAAATACATTAAACTTTTTTTTCTATTTATTACACCATCAGTTTCAATTATGCCACAATGACCATGATTCGTATATTGACAAAAACAAACATCTGTAATTATAATTAAATTAGGAAAATACTTCTTTATTTTCCTTACTGCTTTTTGAATAATTCCATTATTATTAAATGCATCGGTTCCAACTTCATCTTTTTTTTCAGGTATTCCAAACAATAAAATAGCTTTAATCCCTGATTTCACAATACGCTCAATTTCTAATTCTATACCATTTAATGGAATATGAAATTGACCGGGCATATAATTAATTTCAGTTTTTATTGAGCTGTATGTAACAAATATTGGTTGAACAAAATCATTTAAAGACAAATGAGTTTCTTGAACTAAACTTCGTATATATTTATTTTTTCTTAATCGTGTGGGTAAATTACTCATCATTTAATTATAACTTTCTCCTTTTGCAAATTTATTTACTATTTCTGAGAGTTTATTTATATCAGGTTTAATTGGGAATATTATATCTGAATTTGAATAGTCTTGTAAATAAAATGCTGTTTTCTTTCCAATGGCAAATAACTGTATATCTTGAATCATATCAATAATTTCAAGATTACATGTATTTATAAATAATTTAGCGGAATTTGTACTAAAAAAAATGATGGAATCAGGAATATTTTTTTTAAATAATATCTTTATTCGAGATGAATTTATTGTACTTATGGGTTTATAATTATCCTGACGAGTTATTGAAAATCCTTTATTTTGCAACATATTAATTATTAATTCATTTACAGCTGTACTTGTAAAATAGACTAATTTTGAATTAATGTTTATTCTGTTAATTAATTCATTAATAAATATTTTTGAATTTTCTACATCTATATTAAAATCAACATTTCTTCCATCATTTTTTATTCTTTTCGAATTTTCTTTACCAAATACTGCAATTTTAATAATGTTAGGGAATTCCAAATTTAATGAGTTAAATTGGTAGTTAACAAACCTCCAAGCTCTATAACTTGTAAAAATAACCCAATCATATTTTCCTTTTAAAATTTCATTAATTAAATAAATATTAGGTGATAACACTTCATATTTATAATATGAAAAAAAATTATAATTTACATTTAAATTTGATTTAAATATCTTCTTTATTCTTCTAGTTGGTTCCATTGTAACAATAGTATTTAACATAATTATTTGAAATTAGAAATAATTTCATCTCCTCCATTTGATAATAGCTTCTCTGAAATAGTTGAAATCAATTTATTTTTTTTCCCTTTCCAATCATTTATAATTACCTGTTTTTTAAATCCTGTACTTGGGTTTACAATACACGCATTTGTATTTAATTGGTTTTCTTTTAAACATGAATATACTCCAAGAGGAAGACTACACCCTCCTCCTAAACTATTAAGAATCCCCCGTTCTATTTCTATCGATTTTCGTATAATTAAGTTATCAATTTTTGAAACAATATTTTCAATTACCTTATCATTTTTTCTAATTTCTACAGCTAAAGCACCTTGTCCTGGAGCAGGAATAATTTCATTAATATTAAATTGATAATATTTAGAAATATCAATTCCTAATCTAATTAATCCAGCTGATGCTAAAATTATTCCATCAAATTCTCCTTTTAAAACTTTATTAATTCGTGTCTCAATATTACCCCTAATATCTTTTATTAATAAATCATTTCGTAAATGTCTTAACTGTCCTGTTCTTCGTAAACTACATGTACCAATAATCGCTCTAGAATTTAACTGATTTAGCCTGAATCCTTGCGGATGATAAAGTATATCCATGGGGTTTTCTCGAACAGGTATCGCTCCAATTTTTAAGTTTTTCAAATGATTTATTGGTAAATCTTTCAGACTATGAATAGCAACATCAATATCACCATTAATTAATTTTTTTTGAATTTCATCAGCAAATAATCCAAGATGTTCTGTAAACTTCAAAGAAGTATTTTGATCTAAATCTCCTTTTGTTTTAATAACTTTAATTTCACATGTTATTTTAGGATAAAATTTCAATATTGAGGAAATAACAAAATTTGTTTGAATCCTTGCTAATGTACTACCTCGAGTACCAAAAATAATTTTTTTTATCATTTAATTAACAGTTAATGAATTAGTTAATTTGTATTATTAACATAATTATTTAAATTAATCCGAAAATTATTTTTATTAATAAAATTTGTTAGTTCAATATTTATTATCTTTTCACACTTCATTAAACATGTTTTTAAAGAAATAATTGTATAAGGATTTATTTTTTTAAGCATTTCCATGTTTATTATTTTAAGTTCATTATTATTCACAAAATTTTGTGGAATACTCAAATCAATAATTGAATACTTTGGTTTATTTTTTAAATTTATTGAAACTCTAGGTGCATTTGGAGAAATAGCTATAAAAGTAAATTTATATATTTTAAAATATTTGATTAATAATGAAATTGGTAATATTGAATAGTTAATACCTTGGATTCCTTTAATTTCTTTTTTAGGATTATTACTAAAAAATATAAATGAATTATACCCATTTTCCACAAAATATTTTACAGCTAAAACTGCCATTTTCCCCGTTCCGACTACTAAAATTGTAGTATTATTTTTTGGAGGATTCAATTGCAATAATAAATCAATAGCTAATGAGCTCAAAGAAATCTTATTATGACCAATAATTGTATTACTTCGAATTAATTTCCCTAATCTTAAAGCTAATTCAAAAATAGAAATTAATTGGCTACATATTTTTTGTACTTTTATTGCTGAAATATATGTACTTTTAACTTGCCCTTGTATTTGGTATTCTCCGAAAGCAATAGATTTTAGACCTCCAGTTACATGAATTAAATGTTTTATTGCATTAATACCATAATTAATATGAGGATTTAATTCTTCTTTAAATATATTTTTTGTGAATGCATTCACATCTGTTATAATTTCATTTAAAATAGATTGAGAATTAGCGGAATAAATATAAACTTCAACACGGTTACAAGTGGATAAAATGATAAAATTATTTTGTGGAATAAATCGCATAGTATTATTAATTGTAATAATGTTAATTATTTCAGAAAATTGTTTTAAAGAATATTGATTAATATGCCAAGATAATAATATCACTTTTTGAAAATCTATATATTTAATAGATTGATTTAATTTAATTTTCATTAATTGTGACTAATAATAGCTATTTTCATGATCATAATTTTGTATCATTGAATAATAATTTAGTGAATTTTTAATTTGCGAATATATATTTACAACTTCACCAATAATTATTAATACAGGTGTTCTTAATTTTTCTTTTTTTAATTTATTATTGATAGTACCAATTCTACCAATAATTATCTTTTGATCCTTTGTAGTTCCTTTCTGAATTAATCCAATCGAAGTTTTTGAAGATTTACCATTTTTAATTAAATAATCAATTATAGAATTTATATTATTATATCCCATATAAATTACTAATGTCATATTAGATTTTGAAATAGCTTCCCAATTCATTGAGTTATCAATTTCATGACCTGTTAAAAATATTACTCCTTTAGTATAATTTCTATGAGTGAGGGGAATTCCGAGCTGTGAAGGTATACCAATTCCGGATGAAATCCCTGGGATTATTTCAAATTTAATATTATTTTTTGACAAGTACTCGCATTCTTCACCACCTCTACCAAAAATAAATGGATCACCTCCTTTTAACCGAACAACATTTTTATTTTTATTAAATTGAGATACTATTAATTTATTAATAGTGTCTTGTGAAAAATTGTGCTTACCAGCTCTTTTACCAACATTGATTTTTTCTGCATTCAGATTTATTTTTTCTACTAAAACCTTACTAACTAAAGAGTCATATAAAATAATCTCAGCATTCATTAATGCATTAAATCCTTTTATTGAAATTAATTCTGGATCCCCTGGACCAGCACCCAATATTGTAACTTTTGCTTTATTTGAATGGAAATGAATATTTGCAAGCTTTTCAAAAAATTGTTTTCTTTCAAAATATGTAGATAATTTTGTTTGGATATTTTTTCTAATCTCACCAAATTTTTCAATAATTTCATCTGTATTAGGGGGGATTGATTTTACAAATAAATCTCTTATCCGTTTTGCAAGAATTGGGCTTTTACCGTTGGTTGAAACTGAAAATTTCAAGTTCCCTTCTGAATGTACTGCTCCAAAATAAAAACTACATAATTCAGGTTGGTCAACAATATTTACAGGAATATTTAATTGATTTGAATCCTTGAAAATTTGTTGATTAACTTTCTGGGAAGATGTTGCCCCAATTATCAATTTCATATTCTTAATATATTTAACTTTATAAACATCTGAAACCAATAACAATTGATTATTATTAAATAAATTTAGTATTTCAGTATTACACTTTTTTGAAACAACTGTAATTTTAGCATTACTTTCTAATAATTGATTTATTTTTTGATAAGCAATTTGTCCACCTCCAATAACCAAGCAGTGTTGATTATTAAGATTTAAAAATATGGGTAATAATTGATTACTCATTTTTTATTTCCATGCTGAATGGGTTTAATCTCTTTAGATGTTTCAATATAATGTAATCCACACTCTGTTTTTGAATTCCCTCGCCAACGACCAGAACGATCATCTTCATTTTCACTTACAGTAGAAGTACAATTAATACATCCTAAACTAGGATATCCTTTATCATGTAATTCATTATATGGTAAATTATTTTCATGAATATATTTCCAAACCTGTTCATGTGTCCAATTAATTAATGGATTAACTTTTGTTACATTAAATCGTTCATCATATTCAATTATTTCTGAATTTACTCTAAATTTTGTTTGAGCTTTTCTTATCCCTGTAATCCAAACATCTTTTTTTTCTAACGCTAAATGCAATGGCTGTACTTTTCTTAAATTACAGCACAAATTTGGATTTGATTCCCATAATTTTTCACCATATTTTTCAGATTGACCTTTTATAGATAATGATGTAGAATATCTAGTAATTTCTGTATTAAAATATTTTTCTAATTGAATTTTTAATTTATACGTTTCTTCAAAAAGAAATCCTGGATCAATATAAAAAATATCTATTTTAGGGTTTATTTTTATCAATAAATCTATTAATACAATCCCTGGTGCACCAAACCCTGTTCCAACAGTAATATGTTCAATTCCAAATCTATTAATCGTCCATTTAATAATTTCATTTGGATCTAAAGTATAACTAAGTTCTCTATAATAATCATTTGCTGTTTGTAGCGTTAAGCTCATTAAATTTCCTATTCTTGAATATCTATTGTTAATCGTGAATTTAAACTTGAATTAATTATTGATAATTTCATACCCTGAAATACCTTTTCAATAATTGATATTAATATCTCTTTTGATGAATCATTATTGGGAAAATATAATCGATCATTTAAAATAATTTTATAGTTTTCCTTAAATTTTAATTTACCTTTTAAATCCTTGTGATTTTCTAACTCATTGACTAAAAAATTTAATATTGATTTAATTTTAATTATATTTTCTAATTGAGTTTTGCATAATGGTTGTTTTCTCATATACAAAAGCCCAACTTGATTATTTTCAAAATCAATGCTGATATTTCCTTCATGCGTGATTAACATTATTCCAGGGCCATCAGGGATGTGTTTATAATCTGTAACATCAATAGTTAAATGTTCAGGAATAATATCTTTTTGAATCCACTCATGAAATATAAAAATTATTTTTTCTAATTTTATATCGAATTTAGATATCATTTTTTTAATTCCAACTTTATGCATCCTACACTTCTCCACTAGTTATTTTTGCATAACAAGAATGAGCAGCTTCAATAAATAATTGAGATTCTTCCACATACTGTCGTGCGTTATCTTCATTTACTATTTCACTTTTATCATTAAAGCGATTAATTAAATATCGACCAAACTTACCTTTTGCATATTTATCATAGAATTTTTTAGTTTCAAAAAATCTCTTTTGAAATTCATTAACAATTGCCTTCGGATTATTTGGAACATCATAAAACTCAATTCTGATCAATGCTCTTGCCGCTTGAAGCATAGCATTATAAGATTTTTTATTTGCTAATATATAGTTTTTATTATCATATTCCAATTGAGCTTCAAATACTTCTCTTTCTGCAGTTTGCAATTCAAACTCTTCACGCGTTACAATTTCTCCCGCGCATTCACCAATCCCCATATCTTTAAGCGAAAATTCTCGAGGGTCTCCCCAATCTGAATAATATGATTTGTCATCTTCATATTCCGGTATATTCATGAATTCTTCAATGAGTGATTTTATATATAATTTACCAACTCTTTCGATAAAATCCTGAAATCTCTCATTTACTTCATTTCTTTCCTTAATATATGTCTCTGTAATTTTTGTAACAACCTCAGGTATTTTTTGAGAAGGAACCGCTCCCATAGCCATTCCATAAGATCCTCCATTTTCGTTCCACTGTCCACCCAATACAACTTGAAAATGTGGAATTTTAAATCCTTTTTTTGTACGACTATTACCATAAAACCCAATATCTGCTATATGATGTTGACCGCACGAATTAAAGCAACCACTTACTTTTATTCGAAGACCTTTAATTGCTTCATCCATTTCAAAACTCTTTATTGCAAGTTGAGTTCTCAATTCACCTGCAAGTCCTCGTGAAGATGCAATTCCTAATTTACATGTATCTGTTCCAGGACATGAAGTTACATCAATAATAGTTCCTGCTCCAGGATTAGCTAATCCAATTTTTTCTAGTTTTTGATAAATTTTATATAAATCACCATTTGGAACCCACCTTAATACAATATTTTGCTCAACATTTAATCGTATAGAATTCCCTACAAATTCTTTAGCTATTTCTGCTAATTTCCGTGTTTGATGTGATGATAAATCACCTAATGGTAGTGAAATAGTAATTGTTGAATAGCCCCTTTGGCTTTGAAAATATATATTTGTAGATAACCAATTATTAAATTGGGGATCTGCTATTTTTTCATGAAAATCACTCGGATTATGTTTAGCAATTTCACCATAAGCTGGGAGTTTATCTAAATAACTAATCCACCTAATATCATGTGGTAAAATTGCTCTTTCTTTCATTACTATTTTTACAAATTCATCAATCCCAAGTTTAGCAACTAAAAATTTAACTCTAGCTTTAGCCCTATTCTTTTTCTCACCAAGCCTAGCAAAAACTCGCCCAATAGCTTGAGCAATAGGTAATAATTCTTCTTCAGGAATAAATTCAGAAAATACTTTTGCTGGATGTGCAACCGCCCCTAAACCTCCTCCAACAAATAATTTAAATCCTTTCTTTTTAATACCATTGTTTTCTTTTATTTTTGCGAGTACACCTAAATCATGCATATTTACTAATCCACAAGCATGTTCATAGCATCCAGAAAAGGATATTTTAAATTTCCGACCAAAATCTTGACAATCAGGATGCCCTAATAAAAACTCTGTTAATGCAGATGAATAGGGCGTTACATCAAATGATTCATCTTTACAAACACCTGCGATTGGACATGCAGTTACATTCCTTACAACATTCCCACATGCTTCCTTTGTCGTTATTCCTACAGATGCTAACCTTCTCATTATATCAGGCATATCATCAATATGAACATAATGGTATTGTATATCCTGGCGAGTAGTAACATGTAAAACTCCATCTGCATATTCTTCAGCAAGATCGGCCATCATAATTAACTGTTCCTGATTAACAGCACCAAATGGAATCTTTATTCTTAACATTCCTGGTGCATCCCAATATGTGTCTGGCCCTTTCATCAAATCACCTGCAGGGTAATCTAATCGCCGTAATTGTCTTCCATCATCTCGTTGGCCATTATCATATCGTTGACCATAAACACCTCTCCTCAGTCTTGTTTCTGCAAATATCCGCGGATCAATTTTACCACGTCGCATTAATTCCATTTGAGATTCAAATTCATTTATTTCAATTTTCAACTCATTTGAAATTTTATTATTTAGCTTTTCTTTCCAATTTTCCATTTTTTTCTCCATAAATAAAAAACCCCCAATCACATACCGGTGAAAGGGGGTTTAATAATTGTATGTAACTTCCCTTAGTCCGGTATTAAATCCCAGATTATACAACAACAACAATTAATTTTATTTTTATTTTTCATTTTTCTATATAAAAAAAGCCCTTCTCACTAGTGAGAAGGGCTTTTTTAAATTTTTATATAAATTATTTCTACACCAGTAATAAACTCATTAAATTACAACAACAGCAACAACAATTTATAATTTCCCCTGATATTTTTTTAATTTCCATAGTGGTCAATCTTAAATACATTAATTATTATTATCCTAATAATATTTTATTTTTAATTTAAAATTGATTTAGAATACATTTTTTATTTTTCAATAAAAAAATCTTGTTATATAAATCATAAAACTAATAGCTTTACCTATGATGAAAATGAATGTAAAACAGATAAACAATACTTGTTGTTGTTGTTGCACTCCAAAGGGGAATCCTTCGCGAGCATAGTTTTTACATAATAAATTTAGCGAAAACCCCTTTATCAATATTGATGAAGGGGTTTTTTTTTATATAGAAAAATGAAATGAAATTATTAGAATTAATCGGAAATACACCTTTACTACATTTAGAAGATATATTTATTAAAAAAAATATAAGCGTTTTCGCTAAAGCAGAATGGCGAAATCCAGGTGGGTCATTAAAAGATAGGCCTGTAAAACGAATGCTAACAGAAGCAATTAAAAATGGTGACTTAACTAATGATCAAATAATAATTGATTCAAGTAGCGGGAATGCTGGAATTGCATATTCAATGATTGGGAATGCCCTTGGATATAATGTTCAAATTGTTATTCCTGGCAATGCAAGCCGAGAGCGGAAAGATCGAATGTTGTCACATGGTACAAAAATTATCGAAACTGACGCGATTGAAGGATATGATGAAGCACTCAGACATGTTCATCAATTAGTTGATAGAAATCCTAATCAATATTTTTTATGTGATCAATATGCTAACGATAATAATTGGCTTTCTCATTATCATGGTACTGCTGAAGAAATTATTCAACAAATGGATGGATCTGTAGATTATTTTGTTGGTGGAGTAGGAACTGGTGGCTCAATTACTGGAATTGGGCGAAAACTTAAAGAAAAATTTCCACATATTACAATTATTGGGGTAAGACCTGAAATTTGGCCTGGTATTGAAGGATTAAAACCTTTAGGATCACCAGAAGATATAATACCAAAAATTTTTGATAATTCTATTGTGGATGAATGGATTGAAGTAACTGCAGATGATGCAAAACATTGGTCAAATGAAATTGCAAAAAAAGGATATTTTGTGGGACAATCATCAGGTGCTTATTTATCCGCAGTAGAAAAATTAACTCATAATATAACATCAGGGAATATTGTTACACTTTTTAATGATTTGGGTGAAAGATATTTTAGCTCAGGATTATGGTCATAAAATGAATGAAATTATTCTAACAAAAAAAATTATAAATGAATTTAAATCACATGGTGAATCTGATTTTCCACATGAATGTTGTGGATTTATTATTGGAGACTTTTTACCTAATGGAAAAAGTAAGGCCGTTGAATATTTACCTGCTTCCAATACAAAATCAGAAAATAGAGAACGGAGATTTTTAATTGATCCAATGGCATACCAAAATGCTGAAGATAAAGCTCATAAATTAGGACTTTCAGTGATTAGCATCGTTCATTCTCACCCTGACCACCCTGACCAACCATCTGAATTTGATAGAGAACATGCATGGCCAGGATTTAGCTATATTATTATTGCAGTACATACAGGTATAGCAGTGAGTTATAAATCTTGGCAATTAAATATGGATCGAACAAAGTTTTTAGAAGAAAAAATAACAATTATGGAGAAAAACTAAATGGCAAGTCAATTAAGAATTCCTTCACCACTTCGAAGATTTACAAATGGTAATTCAAAAATTGAAGTAAATGGAATAAATGTAAAAGAAGTACTAGATGAATTATTTACACAGCACCCTGAAATTAAAAATCATTTACTCGATGAAAATGGTGAATTAAGAAATTTTGTCAATATCTTTATAAATAATGAAGATACTCGTCATAATGGTGGGCTAAATGCATCAATTTCAGAAAACTCAGATATTCGAATTATACCTTCAATTGCAGGTGGCTCAGGAGAATTATCCCCCAATGAATTAGCAAGATATAGTAGGCATATTACATTACCAGAAGTTGGCATAGAGGGGCAAAATAAATTAAAGTCGGCCAAAGTATTAATTGTTGGAACTGGTGGGCTAGGTTCTCCAGTTTCACTCTATTTGACGGCTGCTGGAGTTGGCACAATAGGATTAGTTGATTTTGATACTGTTGATGAATCTAATTTACAAAGACAAATTTTATTTGGAGTTGACCAGGTTGGAAAAACAAAAGTAGAAAGTGCAAAAGAACGATTATCAAATTTAAATCCCAATATTAACTTTATCCTACACAATGAACCATTAAATTCACAAAATGCGATTGATATCATCAAAGATTATGACCTCGTATTAGACGGGACTGATAATTTCCCGACACGATACCTTGTAAATGATGCCTGTGTGATGACAGGAAAGCCAAATGTTTATGGCAGTATTTATCGTTTTGATGGACAAGTCTCTGTATTTAATTTTGAAGATGGACCATGTTATCGTTGTCTATACCCTTCCCCTCCTCCACCCGGGCTAGTTCCTTCTTGTGCTGAGGGTGGAGTGATTGGGGTATTACCAGGAATTATTGGCTGTTTACAAGCAAATGAAGCAATTAAATTAATTCTTGATATTGGTACACCGATGAAAAATAGATTTCTTTTATTTGATGCACTTGAAATGGAATTTGATGAATTGAAAATTAAAAAAAATCCAGACTGTGTTGTTTGTGGAGATCATCCATCAGTGACAGAATTAATTGATTACCAACAATTTTGTGGCATCCCCGATCAAGAAGAAAAAAATGATGAATTTGGGGAAATTACGGTATCAGAGTTAAAAAACTTATTTGATGAAAATAAAAATCCATTTGTTCTTGATGTTAGAGAACCATTTGAACTTAACATTGCCAAAATTAATGGAACCATTCATATCCCAATGAGAGAAGTTGAAAATCGAATTCAAGAATTAAACCCAAATAATGAAATAATTGTACAATGTAAATCTGGTGGAAGGTCAGCAAAAATATGCAAAGTTTTATTAGATAATAATTTTAAAAATGTAAAAAACCTTAAAGGAGGAATTTTAGCATGGTCGAGCGAAATAGACCCCTCAATACCAACTTATTAAAACAGATATTTTCTTTTCCTGAAACGATTAATGAATATGCAGCAAGAATAGTTGCTTTTTTTGTTCTTTCAATGACTTCATTATTTTTATACACAGAAAATATTTATATACTATATTTTGTTGCCTATGGATTTTATGCACGAGTACTCGCAGGCCCTACATTAAGCCCTATTGCACTATTAGCAACCAAAGTAATAATTCCAACATTAGGTGAACCATATAAAGTATGCCCTGGACCTCCAAAACGATTTGCACAATTTGTTGGTTTAGTATTTACAACATCTTCTATTATTCTCATACATACAGGAAATCCTCAAGAAGCGACATACCTCCTTGGAATACTAATATTTTTTGCTGGATTAGAAAGTAGTTTTGGGTTTTGTGCTGGATGTTGGTTTTTTAAATTAATGATGAACTGGGGATGGATACCTGAAAAAACATGTGAACGATGTAATGATATTTCACTTTCTAATACTTAGTAATTCTAATTAAATTGATATCTAAGAAAAAAAAAAAAAAATTATAAATTAAATTTGCCTTATTGATAAAATTTGAAATAAAGTTTGTACTCACTACCCACCATTTACAATATCACTAAAGAAAAATTAAAGAAATTATCAAATTGATAATTATAATTTAAAAAATTTCATCAATATAAAATATTATTTTGAAAAATTATAATCTATATTTTATTTCTATTATAATAAATAAAATACACAACCGTGCTAATTATTATAAATGGAGATAATAATAATCCTGCAATAGGAAGAATAATTTCTTGAATATAATTTTCACCACTTTGACCAGCACAATATGGGCAAGAAAATAAAAAATTAGGAATTATAATAAAAAGTAATAATAAAATATACTTTCTCACTATAATTATACAACCCATCTAAATGGTATATCATACATCAATGCAACTGTAAATAATATACCGGCAGGAATAGGAATAAATATTACCCACTTCAATGCTTTAGTTTCATACCTTACATGCATATAAATCCAAGCAACTAATAACATTTTAGTAACAGCAAAGGCCATTAATAAAACAATTTGCCCCGTTCTAGAAATAGATAAATATGACACCTCAATTTCAAGAAAAGTTAATATTGCAAGCCAAATTGCATTTTTTATATAAAGTGATTTATGATTTTCCATTTTTTGTCCCTATTAAATTAAATAAATTATTGTAAATACTAGAATCCAAACCAAATCAACAAAATGCCAAAATAAGCCTAAAATTTCAACATGATCCCAATCATTTGCTGAATACCTCCCTTTACTAGCTGCCCATAAAATACAACCTATATAAATAACACCAGATAAAACATGTAACCCATGAAATCCTGTTGTTACATAAAATATGGATGCATACATGCTTGAATTAATTAAAAATCCATTATGAATAAAGTGATAATACTCCCATGCCTGAATTCCTAAAAACAACAAGCCACCAGCCATTGTATATGCTAAATATTTTTTTAGCCCACCTTGGTCGCCTTTTTGAATTGAACTTAATGCCATTACCATCGTAAAGCTCGTACATATTAATAAAAATGTATTAAATGCAGTCAAGGGTATATCTAATATTTCTCCTGCTGCTGGCCATGAGGATGCAGATGCCCTTAATGATGCACCTGCAATTAATAACCCTGCAAAAGATAAACCATCAACAATTATTAATAGCCACATACCCAACTTTCCATTACTCGCCTTTCCAAAAGGGTCATTAATCGGAATAGTTTGATTTATATTTTGATTCATAGAAGTCTCCGTTTAAGAATTAAATTAAAAAATTATTACGCTAATAAATATAACAAGCCATATAATGGTTAGAAAATGCCAAAACATACCTGTCAATTTCATTTGTTTAAAATAGTCATCGTACTTTCTAATATAGAAATTCAACCAAATTAATAAAAATATACCAATTATTATATGTAATCCATGTAATCCTGATAACATATAAAATACAGCACCTGCCTGATGAGAGGTAATACTATAGCCGTCATTAGTCAATACTAACCAGAGCTGAGTTTGTAGGATAAGAAAACATATTCCTAGAATAATTGTGAAACTTATAAAATTTAAACTCTTTTTATTATTATTACTTTCAAATAATTTTGATGCTTTATTAAATGTAAAGCTACTTAATAAAATGACAACTGTATTAATCCACGAAAGTGTTAATGGATAAGATTTTATTGAACCAGACATCCAAATATCTGAACGAACACGAAGAATACCATAGGCTGATAGCAATGCAATAAATAGCATTGCTATCGAACTTAATACAATTATCATCCCAAGTGTTGATGTAAAAGAATCACCTCTTACACTTCGCTTAAATTTGTTTGTAATTATTGTTTCCATATTAATATTCTCACTATTATAATATTATATTTTTTCAGATTGAGAAATCCAATCCCTGTTTTTCACTTTAGGGTTACTATACTCATGGGGTCCATTATATACAGTTGGAATTGATTCAAAATTTCCGTGTGGGATTGGATAGTCAACAGTCCATTCTAATGTTGAAGCCCCCCATGGGTTTTTCTCTGCTTTTTTACCCTTAATAATACTAAATACAAAATTAATTGCAAATATTAATTGCCCTATGCCAAGTAAAAATGCAAAGGTTGTCATTAGGTCATTTAATTGTAAAACTGGTTTTAAAAATTCAAATACAGAAGGATCAAATATTCTACGATGGTGCCCAGCGTACCCCATCACCATCATATTAAAAAATACAATATTTAATGGAATAAATGACATCCAAAAATGAATTATACCTAATTTTTTATTCATTCTTTTTCCAAACATTTTAGGAAACCAAAAATAAATTCCTGCAAACCCGCCAAATAAAACGGATGCAGCCATCGTATAATGGAAATGCCCAACTACAAAATAGGTATCATGAAGATATATATCAGCTGTAATAGTCGCATTATATAGCCCTGTTAATCCACCTAAACCAAATACCCACATCACCGATAAAGCAAAGAGCATCGGAACTTCAAGCTTTATAGCACCCTTCCATAAAGTACCCAACCAATTTAAAAAGAATATTGATGATGGAATACTAATAAGCAAGGTTAAAAACATGAAAGCCTTACCTAATAATGGGCTCATTCCAGTTGTGTACATATGGTGTCCCCACACTAAGCCACTTAAAGCAGTAATTGTACACATGCTTAATGCTGTCATCTTATATCCAAATGCAGGTTTTCTTGAAAATACAGATAATAAATCAGAAACAACTCCCCATCCTGGTAAAATTAAAATATAGACTTCAGGATGACCAAATATCCAAAATATATGCTGATATAATAATGGGTCACCACCAGGAATTGTTGCTTTTTGACCTGCGACAAGAAATTGAGTTCCTGCGACAAGATCTAATAATAGAACAATTAATCCAGCCGCAATAATTGGAACAAATAATGCATTTAAAATACTTGTTAGAAATAGTCCCCAAATTGATAATGGCATTTTAAAATATCCCATTCCTGGAGCTCTAAACCTCACAATTGTTGTAATATAATTAACTGCACCCATTAATGTTGCTGTACCTGCTAAGGTTAAAGCAAGCGTCCAATAAACCTGTCCATAACCAGGAATCCCGCCAACAGGCGTACTTAATGGAGGATATGATGTCCAACCACCCGCAGCCGTCCCTGTAGGTAATAAATAGGATGCGAGTAAAACAATACTCGCTAAAAACATTGTCCAAAATGATAACATATTTAATTTTGGAAATGCCATATCTTCTGTACCAATTTGAAGTGGGATTAAAAAGTTTCCAAAAGCACCTGTTAATATTGGCGTAATTGCCCAAAAAATCATAATAGTTCCATGCATTGTAAATAACTGATTATATGCATCTGGTCCAATTATCCCTACTCCTACGGGCGAGTTTTGATATAATATATCTCCCAATAACCACCAAGGTAATGGTTGCATATTATGGGATAATGACCACCTTATTAACATTGCCATAAATCCACCAAACATTAAGAAAAATATTCCTAACCATAAAAATTGCTTTCCAATTACTTTATGATCAGTAGAAAATATATATTTTGACATAAATGATTGTTCATGATTACTCATTAAATTGACTCCTTCCATGCCCAACCCCAATAAGTTGGAATTCCTTCATCTTCGTCTTCATCACCCCAATCATCCTCTTCTGGTTCACCTTCTTCTTCCAAAGAGTTTAACCATTTTTGATAATCAGCAGGTGAATCAACTGTTAAAAAACCTCTCATTCGATAATGGCTGTTACCACATAATTCAGCACAAGCTATTTCAAAGTTCCCCGTTTCTGTTGCTTGAAACCACATTGTATTTATCATTCCAGGAGTTGCATCAACTTTTACTCTAAAATTTGGAATGAAAAATGAATGTATGACATCATAGGGTGCAATTTGAATAACAACGGGTGTATTTACAGGAATATGCATTTGATTTTGAGCAGGAATTAAATCATCTTCATTTCCAAATTCACCATCAGCACCTGCATATCGAAAATTCCAAGCAAATTGCTGTGGCATTACTTCAACTCTTACAACATTTGGCCCTTTAGGAAAATTCCAAAATGCTTCTTTTAAATCTTTAAAAGCCATTCCTTCAATTACCACATCCACTGTTAAAAAAACCAACATTCCCATTACTAATGAAAAAATAACATATTTCTTTGAATTTCCGTGAATATATTCGGCTTTATGTCCTGACCGTGATCTATATCTTATTAAAAAATATATCATCAACAATACTACAATACTAAAGTAAAAAAGTATTACTCCATCTGTATATTGAATGACATTATCAATTCGATACCCATCAAGCGATATATCTTTGGGTGGATCTAAAAACCATATCCCCCAACATTTACCACCTATTTTTTTAGTAGTACATTTAAACCACCTCCAAGTATTTTGGAAGCTCATGTATTATCCTCCTATTTTATATTTTTTAAGTTGTTTTTCTTTTGATACCAATGATGCCAATGTGGATTCACTTAACGTTTCTATCATTTGATTTTGAACTTTTCTCCAAACAGAATGAACTGCACACATACTAATGCGATTACAAAACTCACCCCCAATTAAAAATTTATTCAGGTAAATCTTCCCTTCAACTGCTTCAATTACATCTAATAAAGTTATTGATTCTGCTGACCGAGAAAGTGTTATTCCTCCACCTTTCCCTCTCGTTGAAAATATTAATCCAAGTTTTCTAAGTTGGACCACAATTTTCCTTAATAAAGATTCTGGAATATGATTCTTTTTTGAAATTTCTGAAATTTGAGTTGTTTTACCTATTGGTAATTCAGCAAGAGAAATCATAGCTTGAATTGCATATTCACCCGTCATTGATAGTTGCATTATTTAATTTCACCTTTATTCATTACTTTTACTACTAACATACTCTTATTGGTCATCTTTAATTATAAAAAAATACTTAAATAATAAAATTATTAATTTGACTATTATCATTTGAATGATTTAATTCAAAATTAATAAAATCAATAATTTTACTTTTGTTTAAATCTTCAATGAATAATGTACCTTTCTTAATATTTTCACTTGCCTTTTTTAATAAATAATTAACAGATGAAGTGTTACCAATTATTTTATTCCATAATCCACCAGATAATTGCAAATATCCTTTTATATCTTTTCTTAATGATAAATCACCATATTTCCAAATAATTTCCCATTTTTCATAGGACTCATACATTTTACCATTATTAAATAAAATTCTTCCAGCTTTAAAAACATCTACAACTTTTTCGTAAGATATGTATTCTTTATCAGTATCTATTTTATTTGTTTTTTGTATCAAAATTATTTATATATTTTTGGATAACAATTTTATAATTATCAATTCTATTATTTATTTTTAATCTCAAATATTTTTTTTAATAATTAAATTTATTTTGTAACTAATCAAATAAATCATCATCATAATTACAGGGACTAATTTATTATCTAATAATATTTAGATACTATTATCTTTTTATATAATTTCATTTAAATTATAAACAATTAAAATATTAAATTTTATTAACTGCAAATAGGAAATCATAACAATGTCAATTAATCGTAGAGAGTTTATTAAATTAAGTGGTCTAGGTTTAACAGGACTTGCTCTAGCAATTCCAATTTTTGATTGGGCAACCAGCTCAATTCTACCATCAAACTCAAATCCATATACTTCAAAATTAATTCCAACTTATTGTGAGGTTTGTTTTTGGAAATGTGCAGGATGGGCACACCTCAATGATAAAAATGAATTATGGAAATTAACTGGAAATGATGATGATCCACACTGTAATGGTAGATTCTGCCCACGAGGAACAGGTGGAGTTGGCATGTATTATGATGATGATCGATTAAAAACGCCTCTTATTCGTAAAACAATTAATGGTAAGCAAAAGTTTGTTGAATCTTCTTGGGATGATGCTTTTAATTTAATTGTTAAGAAAATGAATACCATTTCAAATAATTACGGGCCAGAAAGTTTAGCATTATTTACTCATGGTTCTAGCGGTGCTTATTTTAAAAGATTATTAAAAGCATTTGGTACCAAAAATATTACAAAACCATCTTGGGCACAATGTAGAGGTCCAAGAGAAGTTGCATTTTTTAATACCTTTGGTGAAGGAATCGGTTCACCTGAAAGAGTTGATATTAGAGATACTAAATGTTTAGTTTTAATTGGTTCGCACATTGGTGAAAATATGCACAATGGACAGGTTCAAGAATTATCAGATGCAATAGATAAAAATGCGTCAATTATTACGGTGGACCCACGGTTTTCAACAGTTGCAAGTAAGTCTAAATTTTGGCTTCCAATAAAACCATCAACTGATATTGCGTTATTATTATCTTGGATAAATATTATAATTAATGAAGAATGGTATGATAAAAAGTTTGTAAAAAAATATACCTACGGGTTTGATGATTTGAAAAAGCATGTAAAACAATTCACTCCAGAATGGGCATATGGAATAACTACTATTAAACCAGATATTATTAAAAAAACCGCAAAAGAAATGGCCAATGCTTCACCTTCTGTAATTGTACATCCTGGAAGACATGTTACATGGTATGGTGATGATACACAAAGACTTAGAGCTGTTGCGATTCTAAATGCTCTATTAGGAAGTTGGGGACGACGAGGCGGATTTTATAATCCAGAGAAGAAGAAATTACCATCTATCCCCCATCCAAAATACCCTAAACCAAAATGGTCTTGGAAAGAAGCCGTAAATGGTAAATATGCTTTAACATTCTCTTCACTTGCGAATGGATTAGTAGATGCTACTATTCCGGCAACAGACCGAGAACATAATATAAAAGGTTGGTTTGTTGCTGGTACAAACTTGATTTCTACATTACCAAATACTTCTCGAACATTAAAAGCAATTCAAAATCTGGAATTAATGGTAGTAATTGATACAATGCCAATGGAAATAACAGGATATGCCGATGTAATTTTACCAGAATGTACATATTTAGAAAGATATGATAGTATTCGCGTTAGTGGACATAGAGAACCAACAATTGCGCTTCGATCTCCTGTTATGAAACCAAAATATAATACAAAATCTGCTTGGTGGATGGCAAAAGAACTTTCAAATAGACTTAATTTAAACGATTATTTCCCATATAATACTCAGGAAGAAGAATTAGATTGGCAATTAAAACAAATAGGATCAACTTTAAAAGAAATGGAAAAAATTGGAGTAAAAAAATATAATAGAGAATTTGATGATTTATATCCTCTTTCAAACCTAGATGATTTTGAGTTCAATACAAATACGGGTAAAATTGAATTATATTCAACTGCTATGGAAAAGGCAGGGTTTGAACCTATGCCTAAATATACAATTCACGAAGAGCCACCTGAAGGTTATTATAGATTAATTTATGGTCGAGCGCCAATGCATACGTTTAGCCGTACAGCAAATAATCCAAATTTAACTGATTTAATGGATGAAAATAAAATTTGGATTAACCCAAAAGTAGCAAAAGAATGGGATTTTATTAATAATCAAAAAATTTGGTTAGAAAATCAAGATGGCATTATTTCTTCATTTCCAATAAAAATAAGAGTGACTGAAAGAATTAGGTGGGATTCGATTTATATGGTTCATGGATTTGGGCATTCAAACAAAAAACTAACTCGGGCTCATGGAAAAGGTATAAGTGATTCTGAATTAATTACAAAAGTACATATTGACCCTGAAATGGGTGGAACTGGTATGAGAGGGAATTTTGTAACATTTTTAACAGAAAATCCACATAAAGGAGTCCAATAATGCGTTATGCTATGGCAATAGATACAAAAAAATGTATAGGCTGTAGTGATTGTGTAGTTGCATGCCAAGTTGAAAATAATGTACCAATTGGTTATTGCAGAGATTGGGTAGTTGAAGCAACATCAGGAACATATCCCGAATTATTCATGGAGCTTAGAAGTGAAAGATGTAACCATTGTTCTAATGCACCATGTGTAAGATGTTGTCCTACTGAGGCTAGTCATTATGGGATGGGAGGAATTGTACTAGTTGATCCCGATGAATGTATTGGATGTAAAGCATGTATTGTGAGTTGCCCTTATGATGCAAGATTTGTTCATCCTGAAGGGTATGTCGATAAATGTACATTTTGTATTCATAAAGTTGAAAAGGGTGAAAATCCAGCATGTGTAGATGTATGTCCAACTAAATGTATGTATTTTGGAGACACTGATGATCCAAATAGTGAAATTTCAAAATTACTAAAAAAACGCAAATGGAAAACATTGATTCCAGAAGCGGGGACTGAACCTAATATTTATTATCTAACTTAATGAGGATTTCATGAAAGAAGAAATTATAGTAAGCGGAAGATTAAATCCAACTATAGATCCTATTCTAAATGTTTGGCATTGGGAGATTCCCTTATATTTATTTGTTGGTGGGTTAGTTGCAGGAATTTTATTTTTTTCAGCATTTTTTACACTTAAAGGTGAATCTGATAAATTCCATTTTACAACAAAAATAGCTCCGATGTTTGCCCCCCTATTGCTTACAATTGGACTTATCGCATTATTTTTAGATTTAAGTCATAAACTATATTTTTGGCAATTATATACTAATATTAGATGGGAATCTCCAATGAGCTGGGGTGCATGGACTTTAATGTTAATAATGCCACTTTCAGTTTTATGGTCACTTAGCTGGATAAATGATTTATTCCCTAAGTGGAATTGGAAATTTAATTTTATAATAATAATGAACTCATATATAATATTATATAGAAAAGTTATTGCTTGGGCATTAATCATACTATCAATTATCCTTGGTATGTACACTGGCATACTTCTGTCAGCTTTTAATGCTAGGCCATTTTGGAATTCTGCAATTATGGGACCTCTATTCCTTACATCTGGATTATCTGCGAGTGCATCAATTATATTATTATTTTCAAAATCTAAAATCGAAAAACATCTATTTACTAAAATTGATTTAATGTTAATTATTGTTGAATTATTTTTTATTGTACACCTCTTTATGGGTTATTTAGCAGGTACAAAAGTACATATTGAAGCTGCAGATTTATTTTTAGGAGGTGTGTATACGGCGCCTTTTTGGATTTTTGTTGTTATATTTGGTTTAGTCTTTCCCCTTATTTTAGAAATTATGGAATTAAAAGGGAAATCTATTCCTGCAATAATAACAACCTCATTAGTACTTTTCGGTAGTTTAATGCTTAGATTTATTGTAGTTGAAGCGGGTCAATTTAGTCGTTGGTTATATTAAAAAAGGAGATTATTATGAAAACAAAATATATGAATCCATATTTAGCAGGAGTATTGCTAGGTTTGGTATTATTATCAGCTTTTTACTTTACAGGTCGTGGGTTAGGTGCTAGTGGGGCAGTCAAAAGTGTTGTTGTTTCCGCTGTTGAAGTAGTTTCACCTGAACATGTAACTAATTCAGATTATTACACTAAATATACGGGAGACGGGAAAAGCCCCATGAAATCTTGGCTCGTATTTGAAGTATTAGGAGTTCTCGTTGGTGGATTCCTGTCAGGTGCTTTAGCTGGAAGATTGAAACTTAAAGTAGAACATCATCCAAATATCACATCAAAAAAGAGACTCATTTTAGCTGGAATCGGTGGAATTCTTTTTGGATTTGGAAGTCAATTAGGGAGAGGGTGCACAAGTGGATCTGCATTAACGGGCATGGCGGTTTTATCATTAGCTGGATTTGTAACCATGATGGCTATTTTTGGGACTGCATTTGCCTTAGCATATTTTTTAAGAAAAAATTGGATATAGGAGGTAAGTATGGGACCATTAATTCCACAAGAAATTATTGCTGAAGGATGGAATTTTTTAATTGCATTTATTATTGGAATTGGATTTGGATTTGTTCTAGAGCAGGCGGGTTTTTCTTCAAGTCGAAAACTTGCAGGTGTATTTTATGGTTATGACGCCGTTGTATTAAAAGTATTTTTTACCGCAACAATAACTGCTATGCTAGGCTTACTTTATTTTTCCCTTTTTGATTGGATTGATTTAAATTTAGTTTGGGTAAACCCTACATATTTATGGTCTGCAATCATAGGTGGAATTATTATGGGGGCTGGTTTTATCATTGGAGGGTTTTGCCCAGGAACAAGCGTATGTGCTGTAGCGATTGGAAAAATTGATGCAATGATATTTTTAGGAGGAATATTTATTGGTATTTTTATTTTTGGAGAATCATATTCCTTTATCAAGCCATTATATTTTGCAAAATCAATGGGAAATATAAAATTATCTGATTTCTTAGATATTTCTTCAGGATTTTTAGCATTATTAGTTGTAATAATTGCATTATTTATGTTTTATATAGCAGAAATTATTGAAAAAAAATTCCCAAGAAAGGAATATTAACAATGACTTCATTAATGAAAATTACATCAATATTTATTGGATTAGGGATAATAATTGCATTTTTACCTGAAAATACAATGAAACCTTATAAACTAACTGCTAATGAAATGCTGGCTGAAATTCAATATCGTAGTGAAATAATAACTCCTGATGAATTAGCAGATTGGATTATTAATAAGGACCCAGCAATACAATTAATAGATATTAGAACACCAAAAGAATATGATGAGTTCCATTTAGATAATGCAATTAATATTCCACTTAATCAATTATTAAATAAAGAATGGGTAGATTTCTTAGATCAAGGAATTAAAATGAATATTTTTTATTCAAATGGTTCAACTTTTTCACATGATGCATGGATGATTGCACGGCAATTAGGGTATGAAAATAATTATGTACTTCAAGGTGGGCTCAATTATTGGACTGAAACTATTCTAAACCCAGCATCGCCTAGTCAAATAAATGCAGATGATGAAATTGCAAAATATAATTTTCGTAAAGGTGCAAGTCAATATTTTGGCTCAGGAGATAATAATTCAGAAAAAAAACCTTCAAAAACAAAAATTAACAAACCAAAAATAAAACGAAAGAAAAAGAAAAAAGTACCAAATGGAAGCTGTTAATATATTAAAAAAACAGAAATTATTTTTCATAAACCATAAGGGATTAAATCTTGAAAGAAAAACAATTAATTCTATGGTTTTAATATACTGTGACAATATGCATTTCAACACAAAAACGCTATGTAATGATTGTCAAGAACTATCAAATTATGCATTGCAACGATTAATGAAATGTCCATTTGGTGAGAACAAACCAACATGTGAAAATTGCGAAATACATTGTTATAAATTAGATATGCGAAAAAAAATTAAAAAAGTCATGAAATACTCTGGTCCACGCATGGCTTATAAACATCCAATTTTAACAATACTACATTTAATTCGTAATATGAATTTATATGCGAAAACTTCAAAATTTAATTATTCAAAAGGTAAAAACTAAAATGCGTAATAAAATATATTTTATATATATATTAATATTTTCTATCTCCTTTGCCAAAAAGGATTTTTTACAACCATATATTTTAGCTGGAGAAACAGGAACGAGTGTACAAGAAACTATATCATCAATAAAAAAATCATTTTTTATGAAAGACCAAATTGAAATAATTGGGGAATATAATCCAAAATTAGAAAATGAAGGTCATATATTAATCTTATCTAATTCTAATATTGATAAAGCAGTAGAATTAGGAAATGATTTTTCAGCAATTTCTTCAATATTTAGGTTAGCTGTATTTAAAAATGGTCGACAAACCTATATTTCATATCAAAACCCACATTATTGGGGGAATTTATATTTTCAAGATAAATATAATTCTATAAAGGAATATTTAAATAAATTTGAAAAACAATTAAAAAATTCCTTACCAAAAATGCGAGGTGTTTTCTATCAACAATATGGGAGTCATCAAAATTTTTCAGATAAAGATTTGCAAAATTACCACTATATGTTTGGAATGGAATATTTTAATGATAATATTTTATTAGGAAAGTTTGATTCTTATAAAGATGCTATTTTAACTATTGAAAATAATTTTTCAAATTCAACAAATTCTAATAAAGTATTTGAAAAAGAATTCAAAAATGAAAAAATTAAAATATATGGAGTTGAATTATCTGGAAATAAAGGTGAAAACCATTTCATGCCTATTATTGATATTTCAAAATACAGTCATTTAGCCTGTTTACCATATGAAATCATCGTGATTAAAAATAAAGTATTTATGTTGCATGGTCGTTTCAGAATTGCTGCTAGTTTCCCAGATCTAACAATGGTAACATTTGGTAAAATCATGTCTACTCCTGCAGATATTGAAAAGCAATTAAAAAAACTAACACATTAATATTTAATTCCTTTTATTGTTGTGTTATAGTTTTTATGATTAAATTAACAGGCTCTGTAATAATTAATTTTTAACTAAAATGTAAAGAGGTATTTACCTATGGCTGTACCAAAAAGAAAAATATCTAAGACGAGGGGTCGTAAAAGACGAACTCATTGGGTTGCAAAAGCTCCTCAAGTTGGAACTTGTACACAATGCAACGCACCAATCCTACCTTATCGTGCCTGTCCTGAATGTGGTACATATAAAGGGCGTAATGTTATTTCTGTAAAAGGCGCTTAACACCACTTTAAATGCGAATAGCTTTGGACGCCATGGGTGGCGACCACGCACCATTTTCAACAGTTAATGGTGCACTCGAATTTATTCGAGAATGTGGAAATACTCCCCCATTCATTGACCTTTATGGGCCTAAAAACGAACTTCAAAAAATAATTGATAGTTCTGATATAAAAACGAATTTCATTTCGATTATTAATTGTGATGAAGTTATTCACCCGAATGAAAAATCGGTAAGAGCATTTAAAGAAAAACCAAATTCCTCTCTTGTTAAATCTGTAACGGCAGTTAAAAATGCTGATGCTGATGCAATTGTAAGTGCAGGAAATACGGGTGCACTACTTACATCTTCCCTATTTATTCTTGGTAAAATTGAAGGAATTAATCGACCTGCATTAGCTCCTTGTATTCCAACACAAAAGGGAGGTTTTATCCTATGTGATGCCGGAGCAAACGCTGATGTTAAACCTAAACATTTAGTCCATTTTGGAATTATGGCTTCTGCATATATGGAATTTCTAGTTGATATAAAAAACCCAAGAGTAGCATTATTAAATATTGGTATCGAGTCGTCAAAGGGAAACGAATTATCTCGACAAGCATATCCATTAATGGAAGAACATATTTCAAATTTTATTGGTAATATTGAATCTAGATATATTATGGAAGATAAAGCTGATATCATAGTTTGTGATGGGTTTGTAGGAAATACAGTTTTAAAATTGATAGAAGGCTTAATTAAACATCTTTTTTCTTGGATAGGTGACTCAATGGAATCAAACTCAACAACTAATTCTAAAACTTCATTATTAAAGCCAGCATTTAATGATATAAAAAATGTATTGGATTATGAACAACATGGTTCAACTCCATTTTTAGGAGTAAATGGAATCGTAATGAAATGTCATGGTAATTCTTCAGTCAAATCTATAAAAAGTGCATTGAAATCTGCGCAAATAGCATATAATGAAAATTTAATAGATAATATAGCTAATAGAATTTCTAAGCACTTAATTAATAATGATTCAAAAACTGTGAATGAAAAATAATTCAATTACAGCATCAATTACAGCAGTCGGGAAATTTCTACCTTCAAAAAAATTAACAAATTTTGATCTAGAAAAAATGGTTGATACAAATGATGAATGGATTCGTTCTCGAACAGGAATTGAAGAAAGGCGAATTGTTGAAAAAGGACAAGCTTCATCATATATGTCCGTTAATGCATTTAAAAACCTTCAAAAAAATTATAATATAAATTCAGATGAAATTGATGTAATAATTGTAGCCACAGTTACACCTGATATGCTATTTCCCTCAACAGCTTGTATAATTCAGGACCAAATTAGTGCAAAAAATGCATTTGCGTTTGACTTATCTGGAGCATGTTCAGGATTTTTATTTGCATTAGATACTGCAACTCGATTTATTGAATCAGGAAAATATAAAAAAGTATTAGTTTTTGGTGTTGATACAATGAGTTCTGTAGTTGATTATACTGATAGAAATACATGTATTTTATTTGGTGACGGTGCAGGGGTCGTATTGGTAGAGCCTTCTAAGGATGAAAATGGAATTATTGACAGCGAACTAAAAACAGATGGTTCTGGAGCAAAATATTTAATGATGAAAGCAGGTGGAAGTCTCCATCCTGCTACACATGAAACGGTGGAGAATAAAGAACATTTTGGTTATCAAGATGGTGCTACGGTTTATAAATATGCCGTAAAAGGAATGGCTGATATTTCTAAAGAAGTCTCCGATAGAAATAATTTAACCTCTCAAACTATTGATTTATTTATTCCTCATCAAGCCAATAAAAGGATTATTGACTCTGCGGCAAAACGGCTAGGAATTCCAAATGAAAAAGTTTTAATAAATATTAATAAATATGCAAATACAACAGCAGGAACAATCCCAATAGCACTCACTGAAGCTGTAGAACAAAAAATGCTAAAAAAAGGTGATAATGTAATCCTTTCATCTTTTGGCGCTGGTTTTACATGGGGTGCAATATATTTAAAATGGGGTATCTCTTAATATGAAATACGCTCTCCTTTGTCCTGGACAAGGATCACAATTTATTGGTATGGGAAAAGATTTATTTTCTACATCTGAATTTGCAAAAAAATGTTACCATAAAGCATCTAAAATTTTAGAATTTAATCTTGAGGATATTTCATTCAATGGTCCTAATGAGAATTTAAAGAAAACACAATTCACCCAACCTGCTATTTATGTACATAGTTATATATCTGCAATTAAATTAATAAAAACAAAAAATATTTCATTTTCAATTTCCGCAGGACATAGTCTTGGCGAAATTACAGCGTTAACAATAGCAAATGTAATTTCATTTGAAGATGGATTAAAATTAATAAAAATAAGAGCTAATTCAATGGCTAAAGCCGGAGAAATACAACCGGGAACAATGGCTGCAATTATAGGAGCAAATGAGGACCAAATAAATGAAATTTGTAACCAGAGTGGAATTGTTGTGCCTGCAAATATAAATGCTCCTGGCCAAATTGTAATATCAGGTGAAATAAATGCAATTAAATCTGCTATAAAAACAGCAAAATCTATAGGAATTAGAAGAGCATTACCGCTCAATGTTTCAGGAGCATTTCATTCGCCTTTAATGTCATCTGCAAGAGATAATTTATCTGAAATTTTAAATGAAATTAATTTTAATGATGCAAATTTTCCTATTGTACAAAATATAACAGCTAAACCAGAAACATCTGGAATAAAATTAAAAAAGAATTTATTATCTCAACTTGAAAATCCTGTAAAATGGAGTGACACGATTGAATGCATATACAATTTAAATATAGATCATTTTATTGAATGTGGACCTGGAAAAATTTTATCAGGGTTAAATCGGAGAATTTTAAAAAATTCCGTAAATTTCAATATTGGGACAATACAGGAAATAAATGAATTTGAATCTTAATATTAAAAATAAAATAGCAGTTGTTACAGGTGCATCTAGAGGAATTGGAAAAGCCATTGCTCAAGGACTTTTCAATCATGGTTGTAAATTAGCGTTAATAAGTAGAAATGAAGCCGATTTAATTAAAGTAAAAGCTGAAATTGGGAATGATTCAGACTATATAAAAATTTACCCATGTGATATTTCTAATTTTGATGATGTACAAAATATTTTTAAATCAATACTTAATGATTTTAAAACTATTGATATTTTAATAAATAATGCAGGTTTAACAAAAGATAATCTTGTTTTAAGAATCAAAGAACAAGATTGGGATATGGTAATTGATGTAAATTTGAAAGGGTGTTTTAACACAATTAAGGCAGTTACTAAACCAATGCTTCGTAATAAATCGGGTCGGATAATTAATATTTCATCTATAGTTGGGCAAATTGGAAATCCAGGGCAAGTAAATTATTCTGCATCAAAAGCAGGTATTTTGGGACTCACAAAATCTTTAGCAAAAGAATTAGGTTCACGGAGTATAACGGTAAATGCTATTGCTCCAGGATATATTGAAACAGATATGACTGATAATTTATCAGAAAATGTCAAAAATGAACTTTATCAAAATATTCCATTAAATCGATTAGGAACAACTGACGATGTAACTAATTTGGTATTGTTTTTATCATCAGAAAAAGCTTCTTATATCACCGGTCAAGTAATGAATATTGACGGTGGTATGGTAATGTAACTCTAAAAAAGAAAGGATGAGCATGTCTCAGAATTTTGACAAAATAAAAGAAATCATAATTGATAAACTAGGTGTTGACGAAAGTAAAATTGTAGAAGATGCGTCGTTTATTGATGATTTAGGTGCTGATTCATTAGATACTGTTGAATTAATTATGCAATTTGAAGAAGAATTTAATATTGAAATTCCTGACGAAGATGCAGAGACAATTACAACTGTTGGAAAAGCATATAGCTATATTGGAAAACAAATAGCAAACGCATAGAAAAATTGAGTCAAAAACGCGTTGTAATTACGGGGATGGGTTGTCTGACCCCTATTGGAAATTCTGTATCTGAATTTAAAGATGGATTAATTTCAGGGAAAAATGGTGTTGCTCCTATTTCACTTTTTGATGCTGAACATTTAAGTGTTAAAATCAGTGCCGAAGTAAAAAATCTTGATATGGAAACTCATATTGATCGCCGTGAATTAAATCGTATGGATCGGTTTTGTGCGTTTGGAGTAATTGCTGCAGATGAAGCAATTAAAAACTCTGGGATTTCAAAAGATAACTCGGACCCAGAACGAATTGGAGTTATCATTGGATCTGGGATTGGTGGAATTGAATCTTTAACTAATAATCATTTAAGGTTATTAAAAAATCCCCGAAGAGTTAGTCCATTATTTATTCCAATGTTAATAAGCGATATAGCTCCAGGGCATGTTTCAATTAAACATGGTTTTAAAGGACCAAATTATTCTGTTGTATCAGCTTGTGCTACAGGTACACATGCAATAGGTGATGCGTTTAGAATGATAAAATATGGCGATGCAGATGCAATTGTTGCTGGAGGTACAGAAGCTTCAGTGGTACCAATCGCTGTAGCTGGATTTGCAAATATGAAAGCATTAACAAAAAATTCTGATCCTAATACGGCTTCTAAGCCTTTTGATAAAAATAGAAATGGATTTGTATTAGGTGAAGGTGCCGGAATAATAGTGTTAGAAGAATTAGAACATGCTCTTAAAAGAGATGCTGATATATTAGCTGAAATTGTAGGTTATGGTGCTACTGGTGATGCATATCATTTAACCACTCCTGCCCCGAATGGTGAGGGAGCAGGTAGAGCAATGAAATTAGCATTAGAAGATGCGAAAATTAATCCAGATGAATTAGATTATATTAATGCTCATGGTACATCAACCCCATTTAATGATAAAAATGAATCAATAGCAATAAGAGATGTTTTTGGAGAACATGCAGATAAACTATTTGTAAGTTCAACAAAGTCAATGACGGGGCATTTATTAGGTGCAGCTGGTGGAATTGAAGCTATTGCATCTATTTTATCAATTAAAGAAGGATTTTTACCTCCAACAATTCATTTAGAAACACCTGACCCCGAATGTGATTTAAACTATATTCCAAATCAAATGATTAAAAAAGAAATAAATTATGCAATGAGCAACACATTTGGATTTGGTGGTCATAATGGTGTTTTACTTTTTAAACGGTTTGATGTGTGATATCCATAATTAAGTATTTAAAATCTCTTTTCACTCGAACAAAACCTTCCAAAATTGAACAAATAATACAATATCATTTTCAAGATATTTCATTACTTAAAACAAGTTTAACTCATAAATCAATTGCACCTCAACCAGATAAAAATTATGAAAGACTTGAGTTTTTAGGAGATGCTGTTTTAGATCATGTCGTTTCTGAATGGTTATTCAATAAATATAAATATGAAGATGAAGGTCAACTTACTCAAAAAAGGGCTGCATTAGTAAAAAAACAATTCCTTGCAAAAATGGCAACTAAAATTAATTTAGTGAGTTTTGCTAAAACAAGTTCAAGTTTAGATATTAAAAATAAAAAAGTTTCATATAATTTAAATGGAAATATATTTGAATCATTAATTGGGGCAATATTTTTAGATGGCGGAATAAAACCTGCTGAGGCATTTATTTATAACTTTTTAATTATTTATGAAAACGAGGCAGAATCAAATGATAATTATAAAGGTCAATTAATTGAATATTATCAAGATAAAGGAATCAGTCCTCCTAAATTTAAAATTAAAAAAGTAGATGGCCCAGACCACGATAAAATCTTTTCCATAGAAACAATAATAAACGAAAATCAAATTTTTATTGGTGAAGGTAAAAGTAAAAAAGAAGGTGAACAAAATGCAGCACGAAATGCATTGAAAAATATATTGAATTAATTAGTCTTCTAAATGAGCAATTTTATCTCTTAATTTTGCTGCTATTTCATATTCTTCATCTTCGATTGCTTTCCCAAGAGCATCCTTTAAATTATCCAATGTTTTAAATTTAGTATATTCAGTTTCTTGAGTGGCAGGAGTTGTTGTTCCACTTTCAAGAACAATACTTTTGAAAGATGCACTTTCAATCACTTTATTAGTTGTAAATATGGGTGCATAAGTTTTAATTGCAAGAGCAATAGCATCACTTGGGCGACTATCAATTTTAATTTCAGAATTATTTATTTTTTTAATAAATATTTGAGCAAAAAAAGTTCCTCGAGATAAATTATTAATCACGACTTTTGATATTTTAGCATCAATGGAATCAATAATATCCTTTATTAAATCATGAGTCATAGGTCGAGGCATATCTATCCCCTCCATTGCCAATGCAATCGATTGTGCCTCTGTGCTACCAACAACAATTGGTAATTGTTTATTACCACCTATTTCTTGCAATAATACAGCATAACCTTTACTTGGTGGATGATAAGATATCTTTTTTATTTCAACATTAATCATTTTTACTCCTATTTAAAAATATAACATATTAATAATTAATAAATATGTTATTCCTCACTTAATCTATTTTTTAAAATAGTAATTCTTTCTACTGGTGTTGGATCAATATTATTCAGTAATGCACTATAATAACTAATCCAATCAATTAAATGAATTAGACATAACGCTTTTTCAACATCAGACTTGCCTTCAACTTTTAATTCATATTGCTGAGAAGGATATTTCCCTAATAATTCTTTTGTAATTGACATTCTTTTTTGTACTTGATTATGGTCAGAACTATCTGTTATCCAAATAATTACTGTCTTTTTTAAAATTTCGGGATTTAATGTCCAACCTTCAATTTCATTATGATTTTGTTCTGGAAAATTTAAATGTGAACTTAATATTTTAGCATTTTCAGCAAGTTGTCCCCTTAATCTTAAAGCACAATTTGCTTGCCATCCTTCTCCCGCATAAATAACTGCAAATTTATCATGAGTTAATAACGCATTTTTAATTGAATCATTATCCTTTGAATAATCTGAATATGTATGGGTAAGCTTAGTTAATTGGGGTAATGAATTTCTTAATAACTGTGTAAATAAACCATTTTTCACTAAACCAACTTTTTCAAGTAATAATAAATTTAAAGATATTGAATAACCAATCGCGGCACGAGGTTGTAACCCAGCTGTCACTTCAATAATATCAAAATTATTTTCTTTTGCAATTTTTTTTAATTTACCCCCAGTTGTCACAGCAATCACTTGTGCATTTTTTTCACAAATAAATTCAAGAGCAGATAATGTCTCTTCCGTATTTCCTGAATATGATGATGAAATTACAAGTGTATGTTCATCTACCCAACCTGGAATATTATATGATCTGTTCACAATTATTGGAACAGAACAATATCGATTTACAAGAGAAGCAACAAAATCACCTCCTATAGCTGACCCTCCCATTCCTGTAATTAATATATTTTGAATATCGTTGTATTGATGCTTAGGCATCCAATTTTCCATATAATTAAGTGAAGTTTTAATTTGATCTGAAAATCCAGAAATAGCCTCATACATTCTACTTTTATCATATTCTGAAACTAACTTATTAATACCTACCATATTATTTCTCTCTATTTTGAATGATTAAACTAAAATCTTTAAAATGTGATGTAAATAATCCATTCTCAATTAATAAATTATTTGCTTTCTTAATCATATCTGAAATTAATTTTTGAATTTCTTTTTTAATCCCTGTTGATTCTAATATTCCTCTAATCAATTCTTTTCCTAAATTCACATTATCACCTGCAATTTTTAATGCAGACTCTAATTCATTTGAATTTTGTTCTTTAATTTTTAATAATGGGTAAGTTTTTTTTCCCAGAAGATAATCTGAGTCTAAACTTTTTCCCATTTTTTTTGTATCTGAATATAATTCAAGCAAATCGTCTTGTATTTGAAATGCACGACCAATCAGATATCCATATTCTCTCAATGCTTCGCAATAAGATTCATTTTCAGTTATAGATAATGCACCTAATTCTGCTGCCATTCCAATTAAATACCCAGTTTTTAAATCAATCATATTCAAATATTCATCAACTGAAACATTTTTATTTGATTCAAATTCTTTATCAATTGCCTGTCCTTCACAAACAGCTAATAATCCATCTGTAAATACTTTTAAAATTTTTTGATTATTTCTACTACATTTTTGAAGCGTCAATAATGCAAGTGATAACATTGCATCGCCTGTTAATATTGCAACGCCATGATCCCACTTTTGATGTACAGTCAGTTTTCCATGTCGTGTTGAATCATCATCCATAATATCATCATGAACTAATGTGAAATTATGAAGAATTTCAACGGCCAATGCTACAGGAAACGAATCTTTTACATTTCCTTTACATGCGTCAGCAGATAAAAAAGTCAATACAGGACGAAACCTTTTTCCTTTACCCGCAAGAACATAATTAATAGGCTCAACTAAAGACTTTGGGCCTGAATTATAAATCTGAAGAAGTTCTTCATTTATTTGATTTCTTAAATCATCAAAATGAAAATTAGTCATTAATTGTAATTTCCCCAAATCCAATTAGTTTATCTAACACTAATTTTTTTATTTCATTTAATCTCTTCTCTGATTTTGCTTCAAATCGAGTAACAATTACAGGTTGGGTATTTGATGATCTAACTAACCCCCATCCATCTTCAAACCGAATTCGAACTCCATCAATTGTTTCACAATCAAAATTTTCTGTAAAATATTTTACTGCTTTTTCTGAAATATCAAACTTTTCTTGATCCGTTGGGCAATCCAATCTCATTTCGGGTGTGGAATAATATTTTGGAATTTCAGCCGTTAATTCTGATAATTTTTTACTTGTACGAGAGAGTGTTTGTGCGGCTCTAAGACCAACATAAATTGCATCATCAAACCCAAAAAAATCATCTGCAAAAAAGATATGCCCACTCATTTCCCCAGCAAATCGTACATTATTTTTCCTCATTTTTTCTTTAATTAAAGAATGACCTGTTTTCCAAATAATTGGTGTTCCGCCATATTTAACAATCATTTCTTCTAATGCTTGAGAACATTTAACATCAAATACAATTTTTTCTCCTGGTGTTTTTATTATTTCGGGTAAAAATAAACACATCATATTATCAGCTCTAATAATTCCACCTTTTTCATCAATTAAAATTACTCTATCTGCATCTCCGTCAAATGCGACTCCAAAATCAAAATCACCTTCTTTAATTACTTTTATTATATCTGTTAAATTTTCATCCTCTGCTGGGTCAGGATGATGATTAGGAAAAGTAGGATCAACATCACAATATAGTTCAGTAAGTTCAATTCCCAATTCTTTATAAACTTGTGGACCAGATAAACACCCTGCTGCATTTCCACAATCCATAACAATTTTCAATGGTCTATCTAATTTTATTTTAGACTTTAACATTTCCATATAGTTATTTAAAATTGGGGTATTGGTAATTTTACCCTCACCTTTTTCAAAATCTTTCATATTAATTAATTCATTTAAATCTTGGATTTGTTCTCCATAAAATGCTTTTTGACTAAGTGACATTTTAAACCCATTAAATTCTGGAGGATTATGACTTCCTGTAATTTGAACTGCCCCATCAATATCCAGATGGTACATACTATAATAATTTGTAGGTGTAGGAATTATTCCTAAATCCTTAACATTAATACCTGTTGAAATTAATCCTTTAGCAAACATATTTTTTAAATGTGGGGTTGTATCTCTAACATCCCCACTTAATGCAACCGTATGCCCACCTGTTCTCTTTACAAATGTACCAAATGCTTTTCCTAAATTAATTACAACATCATCTGTAAAATCAGTAGCAACAATGCCTCTTATATCATATTTCCTAAAAATAAATTCGTTCAATTAATCTCCGTATTTTTTTATTTTCTAAATTTTATTTATGAATATATCCCCAAGGACCGTTTCATTTTTTGCACCAGTAACTGAAGGCATATTATTTGATACATTATTAAATCTTGTATATCCTAACACTGCCATAAGTAATGCTTCTTTATATTTAGGATTAACTCCAACATCATTTAAATCATGTAATCTTTTAAATCCTGAATATAATTTTAAATCGTCAATTAAAACTGAATGATGTACTCCGCCACCACTTACAAATAATCGATTTTCCAATGGGGAAAAATTACGAATTTTATATAAGTTCTTCGAAATGGATTTCGCAGTAAATGCAACAAAAGTTCGTAAAATATTGTATGGATTTTCACCTGTATGCATTTTGATTATTTCATTAGTAATTTTTTTACCAAATATATCTCTACCCGTTGATTTTGGGAAATTTAAATCAATAAATGGATGTTTCATTAAATCATTCAATATTTTTTGATTTACTTTCCCTTTTTTTGATTTCCCCCCATCTTTATCAAAAGGAACATTCCAAAAATATAAACAACATTCATCAATTAACGACATTCCTGGCCCTGTATCAAACCCAATAACTTGATTTTTAATCCCATTTTTAGGGATATATGTGATATTTGAAATTCCACCAATATTTAAAGTAATATCATTAAATTTTGAATTATTAAATATTAACCAATCTAAAAATGGCATTAATGGTGCACCTGTTCCACCAACTTTAATATCAGCCTCTCTAAAATTAAAAAGGATTGGAATATTAAAATGATTGCTCAATGGTAATGGATCGCCAATTTGAATTGATTTAATTCTTTCTTTGTGAAAAATTGTTTGACCGTGATATGAAATTAAATCTAATTGAGCGTGATTATTTAATTGACTTACACAGGAAGTATAATAATTACCTAATTTTCTATGTAATGATAAATAATTTATTTGTGGATTATCTACAATTTTCGAAATTCCATTTCTTAATTTAGTTGGAATATTAAATGATTTTTTTTCAATAATTTTAAATTTTAATTTATCAAAACATTTAATTTGAATCTCAGTAATTAAACAATCTAGACCATCCATCGATGTACCAGACATCATCCCCAAAACTAGTAATTTAGAATATAATTCCATTAGAATAAATTGAAATATTTTTTACATTAAATCTATGAAATTTATTTTAATTTTTGAAAGATTTTATTATTTCTTAAAGGACTAATCACCTTAATTTTACCCTCTTGGGCTCTTAGCTCAGTTGGTTAGAGCAGTGGACTCATAATCCATTGGTCCGGGGTTCAAGTCCCTGAGGGCCCACATTGAAAAAGCCTTGTTTAAGCATACTAAACAGGGTTTTTTTGTTTTTAGACTATTATTTATAAAATCCTCTTTTTGCTTTAAACTATCAAATATTATCAAATATTGGTAAAAAAGTGGGATACCGAATGGGATACCGATTTGTTGAATTTCTATTTTAAATGACATAGCGTTTATTTGTATATTTCATTAAAGATTTTAATATAAAAATCTATAAAATGAAAAAGGGAATTCCATGAAAATAATTATAATGTATATTATTATTAGCTTTTGTTTTAATCAAACAATAAATATAAAATATCCAAATGGAAATAATATTTTTTCAAAAAATGATACAATTCAGATCATATATGAAATAAATAATTTAGACTATGCTCAGATTCAGAATATAGAAATTCAATTACTGGATCAAAATAGTAATAATCTAAATAACTGTTTGAATAGCATAAATAATCTTATAGCTTGTATAGATCCTAATGAAGTTTCTGTTGCGGATAATTATTATGAGTTAACTTTATCAATAGAATTAGAATACTTTGATGAATTTGGTAATTTATCTAATATATATGATAGTTCAGATCAAGAATTATTTATAATTAATAATGAATTATATTTTACATTACCATCTTATGAGCCAATATATTTCGGATTACCTTTAATTTTCCCCAATTCTGTTTATTCTGCAAATTATCAGTATAACAGTAATGATTTGTTTGAATATATTGAGGATTTAATTCCTAGTGGTTTTTCTGCTAATCCTGATTTAAGTTGTTTGACAGGAATTATTTTTCCAGGTTATCAATGTATTGATTCTCCAAATGCAAATTGGTGTGAAACAATTATTTTAGGAAATCCTAATTTAAATCCTTTGACATTCGGAGTATATGGTGAAATTGTAAAGTCAGAGGCATATTCAGATTTAGCATTATTAGATTTAAATCAGACTAATTCTACATATATTGTAAGTCCTCTTTTGATTCCAGTAGATTTTGATGAAATTTTATTTATAGATGGAAATGTTTCTGTTAACTTAAATGAATATGTTCAAATTGGGTATGTTAGTATCATAGATATTGAAGGAAATTTAATTAATTCTACAATTAATCCATTAGAACCATTTCATGTAAATTCACAAGTATATTTTGATAATCCCAAATTATTGTTTTGGCCAGGTTTAAATACTATTCCCTATGGTTGTAATGATCCTAGAGCGACTAATTATGAGCAACATGCTGTGATTGATGATAATTCATGTGTATTTATATCAGGTTGTACAGATATTAATGCATGTAATTATAATATTGATGCAGTAGACGATGATGGTTCTTGTAATTATGTTGCTGATTATTATGATTGTGATAATAATTGCATAAATGATATAGATGCAGATAGTATATGTGATGAACTAGAAATACCTGGATGTATGGACCTTGCAGCAAATAATTATAATGAATTAGCAACAGATGAAGATAATAATGACTGTCTATATCGATTTCATGGAAATGTATTTTTAAATGGAAATAACGATAATAGTAATATTGAAATAAAATTTACAAATTTATCTGATAATAATTTTGAATCTGTATTAACAACACAAAATGGCGCTTATTCTGTAAATGTATTTAAAGGAAACTATAATATTAGTTTTTCTAAAATAGATTATTTTCCATATCAAATTGATTCGGTCTATATTGATCAGGAAATAGAATTAGAGAATATTATATTATATTTTCGTACAAATTTAATTTCGGTTCCAGATGATTTTACTTCTATTCAGGATGCGATTAATTTCTCAACAGATGGTGATACTATTCTTGTAAATCCGGATACATATTATGAAAATATTGATTTCTCAGGAAAAGATATAATTTTGACTTCTAATGTTTTGATTGATGATCAAAATTGCCCTGATGTGTCATCTTATCCTACAATAGATGGTCTGGGCATTACATCTGTTGTAACGTATGATAACGGAGAAAGTAATTTATCACTTTTGTATGGTTTTAGTATAGAAAATGGAAGTGCAAATGACGGAGGTGGAATATACATAAAAAATTCTAGTCCAAGAATAATTTGTAATAATATTGAGGGAAATCATGCTTATTCAAATGGTGGTGGGATATTTAAAGAAAAAGGGAGACATATAGAAAATTCATTAATCCAAAATAATATTATAAAAGATAATATAGCTGATAATTTTGGTGGGGGTATTTATATAAGTCTTGCTAGTACTGTATTATTTCAAAATGAGATAATAGAGAATGAAGCTGAAAAAGGTGGGGGAATTTATATTGTTCAAGCAAACCCAGAAATAATTGATAGTAAGATTAATGCAAATTCAACAGCAGGTGATAGTGCAAAAGGTGCAGGCGTTTATTTGGCAAGATCAAATGCAAAATTTATTAATGTAGAGATAAAAGATAATTCTGGGCCGAATGACTTTGCAGTATATATATTTTGCTCTGATCCATATTTTGTTAAGACATCAATATATAATAATTCTGCTAGTGGAGTAAAGTTATCATGTGATGAGGGAGACATAGATCATCAACTATCATCTAATATTGATCATTATATTTCATATCCAATTTTCAATAGTTCATATATATATGATAATACAGAATATGAATTAACAACGAGCACAAATTCAAATTATGGAGATAATTCCTTTAGTATGTATTATACAAACATTGATGGAGGTTGCCCATATTTAGCTGATTTTCATGGTGAATATTGTGATGATAATACAGATGATTTTGGTAATTGCTCTAGCGATCCTGCTAATTGTTTAAATAATGGTGATTCAAATCTTCCATTAGATTCTGATAATAGTTATACAAATATTGGATATGATTCTACATTTAATTGGACATCAGCAGAAATTTGGAATATTAATTTTGACTATTTTAGTAATTTAATATGGGAAATTCAATTTAATATGCCAGGAATTGAATCATATGGATATCTTGCGCCAACGGAAAATGAATTAAATGCATGGGAATCGATTATAAATCAAATTAAAAACAATCCAACAAATGTAAATTTAATAAATTCTGATCTAGATAATTTAAATTATGAGCTAATATATGATAATCCAGATTATCCAGATGGATATTATATCATAAAGGAGCAGTATCCTATTCAAAAAGGTTGGGGAACCTTTGTATATAACAGTAATTCCTATAATAATCTACAAGTCCATGTAAACCATCCTATTTTTGATTTCAATACACATATTATTGGTTCAGAAGCATTCCAGGAATTAGATGCACAGTGGTTTTTGATGGCAGGTACTCATAGATATGCTAATTGTCCAAATAACCAAGATAATTGTGAAAATTATTGTGAGTCTGATATGGCTAGAAATGAAAATTCAATTTTCCAAAGAGTATTTGAAACTGCATTTGATGGATGTGATTATATTCTATCAATTCATGCATTTTCAGGAGCTTCTCATTCTTCTGCCTCTTTTGTTAATTTGACGCATGGTTCAACAGAATGCTCAAATGAAGATTTAATTGTTGAAAATATTACAGATGAATATTGCTCTCAAATATCTAATTTTCCTGGATCAACATGTTGCCATACATCTCCATTAAATGATTGTGATAATTTAGGTGGAACAGAAAACCCTCAAGGATTATTTATAAATAATACAGATTATTATGGCCAATGGATACAAGCTGAATTGGATGTTGATTTAACATCAACTCAAGATGCTTATACAATGTTCATCGATAATTCTTATCTATTTTTTCAAAATTTAGCAAATTTAAATAGTGTATGTCTAATTGATGGTTGCCCAGATATTAATGCATGTAATTATAATCAATATACAACTAATGATGATGGATCATGTTATTATTCATCTCAATGGTGTTTAGATTTAGATTTAGATTTATTAGGTGATTCTACTAATACAGTTGG